>PVBE010485823.1_pt1 | contig 16211 bp, 15 predicted proteins | sample 1631181 | NCBI WGS metagenome assembly PVBE01 (sample SAMN08397723, study PRJNA350692) | Marine metagenome, whole genome shotgun sequencing project. | isolation source: water | place: Pacific Ocean | collected 2012-04
CGCTGAGGAATCCTCTCTGAATTCTCCGCGTTCTCGGCTGGCTCCGCGGTTAATACAGACGGCAGCTACTCTGAGTTCTCCGCGTCTTCGGCGGGCTCGGACAATTTCGCGGGGGACTTGCAATTGAGCGGCACTACAAGCTCTTAACCAAGCAGGCCACGCTACAGTTACGGTCCGACCGACGCATAATGGGCCCGTACGGACTTCAGGGCGGGCAGCCAGGATCGACATCGAATAACACACTGGTTCGAAACGGCCGTCGAATCAAGCTTGCGGGCAAGACAACGACAACCATCAAACATGGAGACATCTTTGAACATCGTACAGCTGGCGCTGGCGGTTGGGGTCCAGCTCGACGTCGCACCGCGGCCTCCCGTCGACGCGATCAGAACGCGGGCAAGGTAACCGGTTAACCCACTCAATTATCTACGTCGATAAACACGACACGCCTTCCTCTAGCGACACTCCAATGCCGCGTGCCTGATGACAAGCGATGCCCGTTCAATCAGGGAACACGCGAGTTTCATGCGTGCGCTTGTGTTCACCACTATTTCAGCCACGCTTTTCGGGATGAGTGTTGGCATCATGACCGACGCAGTCGACATCCCATGGCTTAGCCGCTTGTCACCAAACTACGCACTTGACTACCCAATCTTGGGGCTGAATTCGGCGCTTGTCGGATCCCTAGCCGCGATACACCGTTACGCGCCCCAGTATCACAACTTTAGCGCGACACCAATACTCGCAGGCGGACTCCTATCTGCGCTTGCAGTATCATGCCCACTCTGCAACAACATAATCCGAACTGTATTCGAAGCCAGCACTGCTGCGAGTGTGTTCGATCCACTGCGTCCGGTCCTGGGAATCCTAACCACAACCTTCATGACTTATATTTTGTGGAAACGTATCTGTACGGTTCGGCACATCAGTAAGAACATCGCCATTCCAGCTACGACGGGAACATGATCCAGCTTCAATAACGGTCGGGCCAATAACAGTACGCATCCATCGGCGGAAAGAGAACGTCCAGAATCTCGGCATCATCCCGCGCAATCCGAACACCATGAATCATTCGAAGCGCGCAAGCAGTCCGGTATCCAAAAAACAACTCAGCCAGTCGAGCCGCAGGCAACCTGAGCTGGCGAGATGACCCGCGACCTCCGAGCACCATCTCCCCGTGACCGAGTTCTGTCCTTATAACCAAGCGCGACGGGCGTCTCGAACTCAGACCCGATACCTGCTGCCGAACATATGGTTCAAGTTTCTTGAGTACGCCACCCGGATCGGTAAGCCGAACCATTTGAGCACGGTCGACCGGACGGGTCGAAGTCACGCTGACATCGTAGTTCCGAAGGTAGCTGCCAATTCGACTTTGCGGAGGCACATGGAACGAAATCTTAGCGACCCGTCGCCTGATCGCTTCCCGTGCAATTGCGGAAATAAGTGAACCGGCGACCCGAGCTGAGACTGCCTGGGCATCCCCGACTGTGACCTCATAGGTCAGATTGAGATCACGACTACGAACACCGAGTCCATCACCGTCGTCGCAAGTACAGTAGCCCACGACACGCCCACGAGCGTCGGTGGCAACGACTGACCACGTCTTCGTTCCAGACCACATCGCACCCTGACGGGGCCCTGTCCACCTGTCCGCATCACGTACACGAGACCCACTCACTGAAGCCGATTCTCTATTAAAGAGACGCGCCATAGCTGGCCAGTCGGACCGATCGGCCGATCGCACACGATGATTTCGGCGAACCGATTCAGCCTGCCGGGTCGAGATCGTTATCACAAATTCCGGCATGACCGACGCGTAAGCCCAGCGCTGATACAGACTCGGAACTCCATATAGCGTCGACAACAAGATCCCACGCTCCCTACTCCGCTCTAACACGGACTCGAGCATGAACCGCATGTGACCTCGGTTCTGATATTCATCGGCGGTATGGACACCAACCACTCCAAGACTTGTGATCTCAACCTCGCGGAGGCGGTGCGCGACCTCGAATGTACGCATCCAGCTCACACGCTCGCCATCCACCTCAACACGAACAAACTCCCAGCATCGCCCCCACTCCGTGGAATCAAACGGCTCGATGTGGATCGTCCGGCCACGAGTTGAGCTCGTCATCTAGAGTTGCCGAAGGTTGGCGACCGCACGCTGAAGCCGGATACAACAACGCTCAGGACCCAAGACACCCATGGTTGCGAAAAGCGGTGGAGTAGCCCGACGTCCAGTAACACCGATTCGAATCGGCATAAACAAGTCGCCGGACTTCCATCCCAATTCGTCGGCGAGTTCACGAAGAGCTGCCTCGAGCACTGCACCTTCAAATACAGCAATATCCCGCACCAGTTCGATGACCCGATCCAGGGCCTTCGCGGTGCCCTCAGCGCTGTGCTTGGTGAACTTCGCCTGCCGCATATCTGGATCCAAACTGTCGTCGAAAAAAAATTCCATCAAACCCGAAATCTTGTTCAGGTGCGTCAGGCGCTCCTGTTCGAGCGCGAGCGCGGCAGTGAAGAATTCGCGATCGTCCGAATCAACGTCAAGCCCCCCCATCGCCGCATATGGCAACGCACGCTCAACCAGCTCCTCAAGTCCAAACCCTCGAATCCAAACGCCGTTGAAGTAATCAAGCCGCTGCGGATCGAAAACCGCGTCCGCCCGATTCACCCGCTCCAGAGTGAATTCCGCGACTAATTCGTCAAGACTGAAGATCTCGCGCTCATCGCCCGGGGCCCATCCAAGAAAGACGAGAAAATTGAGCATAGCCTCGGGTACATAGCCCTGGGCGCGGTAATCACCAAGCCACTGAGCCCCATCACGCTTGGAGAATTTCTGCCGGCGCCCGTTAACAACCAATGGGAGATGAGCAAAGGCCGGCGGTGTCCACTCAAGAGCTCCGTAAAGGAGGACCTGCCGAAACGTGTTTGAGATATGGTCCTTGCCTCGTACGACGTGACTGATAGCCATGTGATGGTCATCCACGGCAGCAGCCATGTTGTATAAGGCTGAACCATCGCCTCGGGCTATGACAAAATCATCAATGTCTTCAGCACCCACACTGATCTTGCCCAGCACCAGATCTTCAAAACTGACGGGCTGGGGTTCAGATCGATAGCGCACCGCCGGTACAATTCCCGCCGCGCGTCGTTCGGCGATCTGCACACGACTAAACTCCCGACCCAAACCCGAGTAGCGCTGGGTCTGACCTTGCGCACGCTGCTCCTCACGCTCAGCCGCACGCTCCTCGGCAGTGGTGTAATCGTAGTAGGCGTGGCCTACATCCAGCAGGGTATCGACAGCTTCCCGATGAATTGCATGTCGCTCGCTCTGCCGATAGGGCCCGTGCGCCCCGCCCACGTCCGGGCCCTCATCCCAATCAAGCCCGAGCCAGCGTAATCCGTCGTAAATACCCGCCTCTTTCGCCGCATCACTTCGTTCCGCATCTGTATCCTCGATGCGAAGCACGAAAGATCCACCGACCTTGCGTGCAATCAAGTAATTGATCAACGCGGTACGAGCACTACCGACATGCACGTCACCTGTTGGACTTGGCGCCATACGGACGCGTAGAGACCCATTCATCGCAGGTGGCACGTCCTTCATATCCGACACCAAGCGCCATATTGGGATCCAGATACTACTCGCAACATCATGGCTGCACCGATGCGAGCAGCAAACGGCAAGGACCAAATGTGCATGACCGATTCACAATTCCAGTCCTTTTATCCGGAACGGCCTACACATGCAGCGGAGGCCCTTGAATCTCGTAGTAACTAATGATCGAATCCATCGCGGCGGACAACTCTACGATCCAGGCTTCGGGATCAGCCGTAGAAGGATCTACTTCCGGCGTAATCCACCCCACATAACCAACCTGGCGCAGGGCCGCCATAGTGGCCGGCCAATCGACATCACCATGCAGCAACTGGGTGAATCCAAGTCGGCCTCCCGGATTCACCACGAAGTCCTTCGCATGCACTCGACAGATGCGCGTTCCCCCCAGCGCCTCGATCCAGTGCTGCGGGAACCCAAATTGCATCACATTACCGATGTCGAAGTAGGCTCGCAGATACGGGCTGTCAAATTTGTCTACGAAGTCAACCATGTCTCGGGGGCTCAAAATCAGAGCATTCCATACGTTCTCAACCGCCAACGTCACACGGGCGTTCTCGGCCTGTGCAAGCAGCATCTCCGTCACTGACTGTGCCTTAGCCCAAACCTGAGCAAATGGCTGATCTGCCGTCACTATCCCAGGAATGTAAAGCAAGGCATCCACACCTATGTCGACAGCCAGGTCAATGCTCTGGCGCACCAAATCCTGGCCCTTCCGCGAGACGTCGTTACGAATTGCTGCGGGAGGGTATTCCCAGGCAATTCCAGCATTCATACATAGAATCGGCATCCCATCATTCGCGAGTCGCCTGAGTTCAGCGCGCTCGGCCTCAGTCGCCCGCAACGAATATTTGCCCTCCGCTGGCAATGTCAACTCGATGCCCTCAAAACCACCAACGTGGGCCAGCCTGAATCTCTCCGTCATCGGAACCTCACCACCGAGACACCCGTCACGCAACCCCTTGCGCAATCCAGTTTCAGCCGACATCAACCCCCCCCCAGCTTCAGGTAACACCAGACACAAGTTTACGTGCCGACCGACACCCGTTTTATAGACACGTGACCAACAAGCCGTCAGATCTAGCCAACATCAAGGCGGGCCACATCAACAAATTCATGGGTACGTGCCGATTCGTACGCCGCTTCGGTACATGCCACCCCGACCCACCCGTCATAACCAGTAGCGCAGGGCTCACGCTTCTCAGCAATCGCATGCGCAAAATCACGAAGCAGGTCGGTGTTCATGTCCGAGGCAAATGAGGTCTCGCGATATGGCGTGGCCAAATCGGACGTCGTCACACGAATAGCATGATCCGTTACATCAAATTCAATCACGCCTCGATCACAAAGAATGCGGCCGCTCACATCCCCCCACTTTCGCCACGTTACAGGACGATTCCAGCTCGGATCGCAGGTGCCGATAACACCTGTGTCCAGCACTTCAATCAGTGCCCCGGTATCTTCAACCGGAATGTCACGCATCCGTGTATCAGCCTCGCAAAACACCTGTCGCACATCGGCACCGCTGAAAAATCGCATGAGATCCGTAGCGTGCACGATGTGATCCCGGATCGCACCACCGCCGGACTGCGCCGGATCAATAAACCATCCAGATGGACTCGCCTGAAGGACATTCGTCATCGACATGACTCTGATTGCTCCGAGTTCACCGCTCGTGAGGCGTTGCCGTACATCCCACACTTGAGCAGCGTGCCGAACCGGATACGCCGTAGCAAGGGTTACTCCGTAGTCCGCACATCCACGCACCATTGAGGTGGCATCGCCCAAATTTGTTGCTAACGGCTTCTCGCACAGCACATGCTTACCCGACTCGGCCGCTGTAAGAACCACATCATGATGCAATGCGTTAGCAGTACAGATACTTACCGCGTCAATGTCCTCAGCTGCCAAGACCTCTTCATATCGAGCATGTATACGGACGTCGTTCGGCGCAACATCTAGCACTCTCGCGGCTTGGGCACGCTGCTCCGGATCGGGATCAGCGATGGCAACAAGTTGGAGATCGGGAAGCCCCATCATTGCCCGGAGATAGCTGTACTGATGCCCATGGTCAAAACTAAGTGCAGCAATACGAATCGGTCTATTCATATGACGACCGATCCGTGGGTGCCCATAGCATTGATGAGCGCGAGGTAAGCCGACTCCGCATCACGCAAGACGGCGGTGCGATCGGACGGACATCCGAGTTCATCCGACCCGAATAACTCCTTGACAAAAGCCGAGTATGGGTCAGTCCGGACTGCGGCCAATGGTTTCAGACCGTCATCGTCAACAACACGATTCAGCGACCGTCGCGAGTCGTATTCGCGGACCTCATCACGTCCCATGATCTCGTAGATGAGGAGTTCGGAACCGGGAAGACATCCCGCACAAGCTTCAACATAAGCAATCGAACCATCACAAAATCGTCCAACCCCAAAAACACCGTCAAACTTCGCGTCCTCCGGCTCTGAACAGGCGGCAAGTCGACTCAACGCCCCCCCCATGGCCACTAGTGCCAACACAGCTCGGAACACCACCGGGGCTAACCCTGGCGTCTCAGTCACGAGGATCGACTTGGACATTGTGCGGACGCCCAGTTCGGCCTGGTCCGCAGCCATGCGGACTAAAGGACCGGCCAGTAAATCAGGCCATGCCGGCAACACCCGAAAATCCACCGATCCGCGAACCGGCGCACCGGAGACAATGAAAGCGTCCGACGCGAGCAATTGGTCGAGATGGTCAGGTGCCAGATCGCTGGGGTCTTCCAAATCAATTACCGTATCGCCGGACAATTCCGCCCCGGAGGTGAGTCGACGCACCGTCTCCACGTTCGAAACTGACTCGTAGGCTGCACGGCGTCGAGCTTCGGAGGGACCTGCGCCAATCAACACCTGCTCAATCACTGCGGCAGTAACCCTCGCTGCGAAGCGAGTATCACGGTATACGTCAGACCTGCGTTGTCATGCTGGTCGTTGATTACTTGCTCTCTCAACTCCTCAATAGGAACTCGTACAACTTCTAGAATTTCGGTGTCGTCAAGCTCGGAGACACCTTCGGAAAGTTCTGATCCCAGAAACATGTGCATACGAAATCGGCTGAGTGCCGGCACAGGCATAAACGATCCCAGCGAACGCAACGAACCCACGCGAAGACCTGTCTCTTCCTCAAATTCCCGATGTGCGCAAGATGCTGGCGGCTCGTCGGGCTCCAAATGTCCCGCTGGCAATTCCAGTAAGATCTGACCTGACGGATGCCGGTACTGCCGAACGCATATCGCCTGATCCATCTCGTCGAGCGCTAATACACAGACCGCGCCACCGGTTATACCGAGATACGTGTGATCGTACTCGCGACCGTCTTCACGGGAGCGAAGTCGATCCACCAGAACCGGAAATCTTCCGCTCCAAACCACTTTCGATGCAATCGCATCCCAAGTCAGATCCATATAGCCTCCTGCTCAGTAGGCAATGCCCACGGTACCGAGGCAACGAACGGTCGAATGAGGTCGGGCAGTTCGGCAATCGACGAAATCCGGGTTCCTTGAAAACCCTCCGTATCTGATGTGGACACCCATATGGCATCAATACCCGAGCTCGCAGCCCCTTGAACGTCCGCAACCAAGCCGTCGCCAACATGCACCACGCGACGCCTGTCGGTTGCAGACAGCATCAGCGCACAGTCGAAGAATTTTGGATCGGGCTTTTCAAACCCGATGTCAGCACTAACCACCTGGACCGCAAAGAATCGGTCAAGCCCAAGTTGAGTGAGCAGCTGACCGAGCCATCCCTCCCAATTCGACGCCGCAACCACCCGCAAACCAAGCCGATTTAGAGCACGGAGCGTATCAACAGATCCAGGCATCGGCGCATATGCATCGAATGATGAGAAACGTTCGTACAACGCGTGGCCAAACGCCTCTTGCTCTCGAACATCCAATAGTTGACCAATGCGCGCATACTGCCGATGCCAATATTGACGTGAAGAAATCGTGGTCAGACTGTGGCCAACCGACTCTGCCGAACGAATATTCTTGTCCCAAAAGTCATGAACGCGTTGTTCGAAATTATCGGGCACACGCGTCTCATTGAATTGGTTCGCAACCCTTTTGACCGTTGTGATAAACGGCGGATCAAGATGCACCAATGTTTCGCCTACATCTAGAAAGATGGTGTCGTACGGACCCCGTAACCGAAGGAACTCTTCGGTCATATCACCGAACCCTCCAAGTGACACTGCAAGAACATTTCCGCCACGAGTTCGTACCAATCACGAATCGGGCATATCCACTGGGTTTCAATGATAGGGTGGCCTCGGCCGTAACCGGCTGAATCCTGGGGTATCGTCTAGTGGTAGGACGCACGGCTCTGGACCGTGAAGCGGTGGTTCGAACCCATCTACCCCAGCCAGAACGTCCACCTTGGAATCGTGGCGTCCGGTGGAATATTGGAGTCTATCTCTTACGCTGATTGGAAAGCGGTTAGTGGCCATTTTCAAGGTAAGTGACTTCCTCCGGTGTGAGTTCTATATCCGAAGCGTGCAAAACAGCTTCAACCTCGTCCACACTTGCACATCCGACAAGGGCTATGGACGCAAATGGTTGGCAAATTGCATAGGATCCCGCTATTTGCACAGCCGTAAGCCCCTTCGTCTGTCCCACTTCTAGAGCTCTGCGGCGGCGCTCATCGTTTGTATCATTGACATACACACGTGCCACATCCTCATCTGCTTCTTCCCCTTCACCTCTACCTGCAAAATACCCTCTTCCCAGCGAAGACCAGGCAAAATTTGCCGTCCCGGTTTTTTCGTACCACTGTTTATCATCGCTGTTGATTAATTCCACGCCCGGCCACATATCTTCGTTTGCCGTTGCTAACCCAAAATAGTTACTGGTTGCAGCAAATCCCTCGACACCCACACGCATCGAGTATTCATAAGTCTCTTGCACTCGCCCTACCGACCAATTGGACCCACCAAATGCTCCAATGCGACCGGCTTTCCTATGTTCGTCAAGCCAGCCCACGATTTCTCCTGCCGGGACGTTTGGGTCATCGCGATGCAACAAGTAGAGCTCAATGTGGTCGGTCTGCAACGCTTCAAGGCTTTGTTCCAAGTCCATCCGAAGGGCATCAGCTGTGACTCTAGGACCAACATTGTCATGATGACAGCCTTTGGTAAGGAGCATTATTCGTTGACGATTGCCGTCTCTAGCCAACCATTTACCCAGCATCTCTTCAGATTGGCCACGACCGTAAATCCGCGCCGTGTCAACCATCGTGCCTCCACCGTCAACCCACGCATCCAAAACAGAATCAACAGTCGTCTGGCCGAGTGAAGGCAGAACCATCGATCCCAAGGTCAGCTTTGATACAGGTTTAGGTACACCTGGCACACATTGATATCTCACTTGATGAACCGGAGATGTGCGGTAGATGAATAGTCAAACACTACCTAAACCTTGAATCGGTGAAGCCGTAGAGAATTCGTAATGACCGAAAGCGAGCTCATCGCCATCGCACCCGCCGCTAGCATCGGATTGAGCTGAATTCCAAGCACCGGAAACATAACCCCAGCAGCTATCGGAATGAACACGGTGTTGTACGCAAACGCCCAAAACAGATTCTGCCGAATCGCGCGCATGGTCGCCCGACTAAGTGATATCGCTGTGAGCACGCCGCCCAAATCGCCTTTAACAAGCGTGATATCACTAGCCTCGATCGCAATATCCGTTCCTCCATCACCCATCGCAATTCCAAGATCTGCCTGTGCAAGCGCCGGTGCGTCGTTCACACCGTCGCCTGCCATCGCAACACGTCGACCATCAGCCTGCAACCCCGCGATGATCGATGCCTTGTCCTCGGGAAGCACCTCTGCACGAACCTCCTTGATACCGACCGCGCGCGCGATGGCCTGCGCCGTCGCGCGTCTGTCTCCAGTCAGCAGTAAGACACGGAGTCCGCGTCGTCGGGCTTCAGCAATCACAACCGGCGACTCTGGCCTAACACTGTCAGCCACCGCCAACACACCAGCAAGTTCATCATCCACACTGATGAATACTGGCGTATGCCCCGACGCATCCATCCTCGCGACTGTGTCGCTGATGGCATCCACTGCTACACCCTGACTCGCCATCAAGTTGGCCGTTCCAATCAGTAGATTGCGTCCGTCCACTTGACCATGAAGGCCACCAACAACAACCGGTTGGACAGTCACAGAACCTGTAAACGAAACACCGCGACCTTTCGCCGCATCCACGATGGCGCGGCCAACCGGATGCTCGGAGTTGACCTCGGCCACAGCGGCCAGCCGAATAAGTTCATTCTCGTCAAATTCGCCGAGCACAATAACCTCGATCACCTCCAGCAATCCACTGGTGATCGTTCCAGTCTTGTCAAAAACCAATGTATCGATCGTGCCCGCCACTTCGAGAGCGTCCGCTCCACGAATAAATACCCCAAGCTCAGCACCCCGCCCCGTTCCCACCATGATCGCCGTAGGAGTAGCCAAACCCAAGGCACACGGACATGCAATGACAAGCACAGCCACAGCGTTGACGATCGCGTGCGTGAGGCTGGGTTCAGGACCGACAGCCAACCACACACCGAATGTAGCCCCAGCCGCAAGCAGAACCGCCGGAACAAAGCGAGCGGCCACTCTATCCACCAGTCGCTGGACGGACGCCTTTGCCATCTGTGCGCGATCAACCGCCGCGATGATTTGGGCGATCGTCGAATCACCCCAAATCCGCGTCGCACGCACACGCAACGCCCCTGTTGTATTGATTGTTGCAGCGAACACAGCATCCCCAACCACACGATCCCGTGGAATACTCTCGCCCGTCACCATCGATTCATCGATCGCCGAAAAACCCTGAACGACTTCACCGTCGACGGGCAATTTCTCACCCGGACGCACAACAACAAGGTCGCCCGGCCGCACATCCTCGACAGCTACTTCCACCACCGCACCATCGCGCTCGATCCGCGCAGTTCTTACTTCGCGACCCAGTAGGCGCCGGAGCGCAACCGATGTCTGTCGTTTGGCCCGCCCCTCGAGATATCGACCCAGCAAGACCAGACCAATAATGATCGCGGCTGTATCGTAGTAGTAAGCCACCTGTCCCGCGGTACCGACAAGCAGCTCCGGCCAGATCGTGAGCACCACACTATATCCATAGGCCGCGCTGGTCCCGAGCGCGATCAGCGTATTCATATCCGCCGTCAGGTGACGCAGGGTGGCCCACGCTCCACGATAGAAGTACCGACCAGACCAGGCCTGCACGGGTGTAACAAGTACGAGCAACACCCAGGGATTGGCCAGAATCGCAGGTGCCCAGGAAATGAATTCAGCAGATCCCCAGAACGCGAGCATTCCTATAGCAAGCGACAGCCCAGCTTCAAGACCGAGCGTACGCCGCGTTCGCTCTCGCGCCACATCCACACCATCCGCGTTCTCAATGAAACCCGGCGAAGCTGACCCTACGGACGCGGCGTATCCTGACCGCACAATGGCAGCACGCAACTCGCCGAGCACGACGCCCTGCAAGTGCCGGACGTGCGCTCGGCTCGTGGAAAGATCCACCTTCGCTTCCAGTACTCCCCACACATCAGACAAATATTGTTCAAGGCGAGGGACACACGACTCTGCAGACATGCCATCAATTTCGAGTGTGGACTCGACCACGGCCATGTCGTAACCCGACCCACGGATCGCAGTAGCAAGAACATCAACCTTGACATCAATTCGCGCCCTGACAGTTACCGTCTCAGTTGTGAGATTCGCGGCCGCTTCAATCACTCCGGGCACACGCGCGAGAACCTGTTCAACTCGGCTCACACATGAGGCACAGTGCATGCCCTGAACCGGAATAGTCCGTATATAGGTGGCAGGTTCAACAGACACAGTCACCACGTGTGCCACGAGACATATGCGAGCGGACATGATTTAGGCGTACTACGGCCTCGTCGGACACACTCTTTGAACCTAGAAACAACCGCTGCTTCCCAAGCCTCCAACACCAGACATCCACAGGATCACCTAACAGTCAGTCACGACCGACGGCATTACGTCGTCGCCTTTGTGAATAGTCACACAGGTCGTGAGATGGCGCGCGCTGAACGCCTTCTGCTTTCGTGACCTCTGGCACAACCGATCCATCTTCCACATTCATCGAAGGGAACCAGAATACGGATAGTAGACCGTTGAACCGTTCGTCTAGCCACTATGAACCACCATCGAGCAAACAAGCTTCGGCTTGACTCAAATGTTCTGCAACGCCCAGAACGCTATGCTGCCCACATCACCACAGATATGGGCTGGGAAGATGGAATATCGAAGATTAGGACGCACTGGCCTTCGTGTCTCTTTGACGAGTCTAGGGACCGGCGGACCCAGCCAACTGGGCCAAAACAAAGGAGCAACGCCGAGTGATACGCGTATGCTCCTCCACCGCGCTCTTGATCGTGGCATCAATTTCATTGACACCGCTGCCGACTATGGCGAGAGCGAGACCCTGCTCGGGCACGCGCTCCAGGGTGTACCGCGGGACACTTTCATTCTGGCCACTAAATACACCCACGTGGATGATACGGGCCACCTCGTCAACGCCAAAACGGTGCAGGCCTCGATCGACCGCAGCCTGAAACGGTTGGGGCTCGACTATGTGGATATCATGCAGGCACATGGCGTAGCGATCGATCAATATGCGGAAATTGTTGATACTCACCTCCCAGTGCTTGAACAAAGCCGCCGCTCCGGCAAAATTCGATATCTCGGCCTTACCGAAAAAGCACATGCGGATACAACTCACGAGACCTTTCAAGCAATGGCGCAAGACCCCCACTTCGACACCTGTATGGTCGGATACAACCTGCTCCATCAAACAGCCGAGCGCGATGTATTCAGATCCGCCGCTGCCTCCAATATCGGCGTGATCGTAATGGTTGCGGTTCGCCGAGCCTTAGCCAACCATAATCGTCTTTGCCAAACGATCACCGACCTTAAATCGCGTGGTCTCCTGGAACCCGATGCCGTGCCCGACAACGACCCGCTTGGCTGGCTCATATATGGGGACATTGCTTCAATCCCGGAAGCGGCCTATCGATACGTGCTTGAGCCACCCGCTGTTTCAACAGTACTGACGGGCACCGCAAATCCCGAACACCTGGACTCAAACATAGAGGCAATGTCGAGAGGCCCTCTGCCACCAGCAGACCGGGATCGCCTCCAAGCCCTATTCGGTCATCTGGAGCTAGGGCTCGGAAACTAGACCGACTACTCAATAGCGCCAGATGCGCGGAGCACTGTTTCCTGCACGATTCGCTCGTGTTCAAGCGTCCGGTCGGGCACCTGTTCGTTACGCAACGTGCGTACGAACGCCTGCAAGCTCGCAACATACCGTGGGCGGGCCTCAAGTTGAATCACCTGTTCTCCAGCTTGATAACCGCCGCGAGGCTCATCAAGCGCCAACCTCACAGTCTGGGCCGGCTCCATTGGCTCCATGACGGCCCAGCCCCGCGTCCCATACACCTCATATCGTCGTGGTCGTGGTGAAACCACTAGCCCTGAAATAGTCACGACTGCCATGGCCTTCGGGTACTCCAACACGGCCACACCGTTATCCACAAATCCACTGGTCGGAACAACCCGTTGCATGAATGGCCTAACCCGGGACGGCCGGCCTAAAACCCAAACGATCTGGTCGAGGACATGGCCACAAAGATCGTAAAACACCCCACCATCAAACTCAGCAAACTGGCTGTGCGATCGAGGATCGGCGTAGGTAGGCATATGCGCGCTCATCGCAAAGACATCACCAAGCAGCCCGTCGCGAGCCCAATCACCTATCCGCTGATACCCATCGTGGTGGCGGAACATATATCCAAGTTGCACGTACCGTTCACGCTCGGCCGCCTCTTCCAAAACCTTTTTCCATCGCGGGTAGTCGTGACCAGCCGGCTTATCGAGCAACAAATGGTGTCCGGCCCTGATTACCGCCTCAGCCTGAGCGAGGTTCTCCACATTATTCCCTTCAACTACAATCGCATCGATCTGGTCATTGCCGAGAAGCTCTTCGGGGTGATCAACCCAAACCACTTCATTCCACGGAGCCTCTTCCAACGCCTCGAGCTCACGACGGCGTTCAGGGTCCTCCTCGACAAGCCCAGCAAGCTCGACATCACAGTTGGCCAGAATGACCTCAAGCCAACCTCTAGCATGCGCGTGTTTTGTGCCCCACTGAACAAGGCGTAGCTTTCGGCTCGTCATTCCATATCCCCTTAGCAAAACGGACAAACCACGCCTCGCGGGCGTTGGTTTAGCTCCTACATTCTCACGCTTCTACATTACCGTTCATGCCGATTGGTAACAGACCGGAGGTCGTACCGAAGATAAAGCTCGCAAAGTGTTACTCGCGAGATGAAACGACGGGTAGGCTCTCGTTCATAGCACCAGATCGAAAGCCTTGAAGATCAAGCGTGACGTATGTGAACCCCTGCGCCTTTAAGCCTTCGGTGATACGCTCGCGACGATCATCATCCTCTGTAAATCGCTTAAGTTCGTCAGTGGGCACTTCAAGTCGAGCAATCTGGCCATGGTGTCGCACCCGAAGATTGCGAAATCCCTCAGCACGCAGAACTACCTCCGAAGCCTCGACTTGCCCTAGCTTCTTCACCGTAACCTCACTCCCATATTCAATACGTGAAGCAAGACAGGCGACCGCCGGCTTATCCCAACTCTCCAAGCCCAATTGACGGGATAGTTTTCGGACATCGGCTTTGCGTAACCCTGCCTCAACCAGCGGAGCACGAGCGCCCCGTTCTCTACTAGCCGCCATTCCTGGACGGAAATCCCCAAGGTCATCAACGACTGGGCCATAAAGCATATGGCGAACGCCACGATCGGCAGCAAAGGACCGCAGACGATCAAAGAGTTCCACCTTGCAATGAAAACACCTTGATTGGTCGTTCTCACGATACTCAGGATTATCTAGTTCACGCGTTTCGATCATCTCGTGCCGAATCCCGATCTGACGAGCAAATCGGCCAGCATCATCGCGCTCAGCCTTCGAGAGACTCGGCGAAACAGCAGTGACTGCCAGTGCCCCGGAACCCAAAGCATCAAAAGCCATTCGTGCCAGAAACGTACTATCCACACCACCAGAAAAGGCAATGACGGCATTGTCAAACCGCTTGAGACTGCCACGCAGATATTCCACTTTGGCCTCAAGTGGAGCATCGATCTGAATGACTGGGTTATACACGCTCATAGGTACGCCCGTACTCTACGCCCCGGTTTCATCGAAAATGACTAACGGATCTTCGCTAATCACACCACCACGCAACCAGAAGCATCTCATTTTTGGAGCCTCCAGATTCACCAATGACACAATAATGAACCGGCTATGTTCCGAATAGCCAGAGCGAACCGCCTCACGAACATCGGTGGGCGACGGAAACGCATCGCTCATGGGATGCGAGTGATAAAAGGCTGAAATCTCCCAGTTGTTGACATCCTCGATGTCACGCGTTGCACGGAGCATATCGGAAGGTTCGATGGTGTAGTGCGATCTACTCTGATCAGTATTCCGTGCAGGATAGACCGCACGGGCTGTTTCGTTCTCGCCACCGATAAGCCCACAACACTCCAGGGGGAACTCCGCTCGTGCATGAGCAACAATTCGTTCATGCTGCGAAAACGTCAGGTGAAAAGGCACAGATCAGACCTCAGTGCCGTCGGATCGAACACATGGTTGCACCCGTATAGGCCACATCATCTTCTGCAACATAAGAGCAGGATCCCACAATTATGAACGTCACACCGGCGCTACTGTCCGTTTTCGTTTCGTGCGGTAGTGCGGTAGACAGACCTGCTTGTCGACATTCCAAGCAGATCACCCATTAGTTCACGCCTCTCAGCAGCACGACCGTAAAGCAAGGTTGACAGCCACAACATGTAATGACCGAACAAACGCACTGCCAGACCAGCGGCTATAGAGGCCATACAATGCTGTCTCGAACACGGCTCAGTCCTCGAAGGTAAAGAGACATTTCCATCCGCCGGAATATGAATAGCCCTTCACCATCCAATTGGTTGTCGCCGCGTAATTATGGCCACCCTCGTGGGAATCTGAAGGGAGCGTATCCATCAATCATCTCAACCCAGTCCGTTAGCCCGATAGGCGTAATCGATACAAACCCCTAATGAGTTAGCTAATACAACACCGAAATGTCTTGACTCCCGATTCGCCCGATTCCTACAATTCATGTCTCACGAGATTCATCCGATTCATAGTCTCGGCAGTGCTAAACACCTGCTTGAACTACAAGGCACTCCATCTGACAGATGGATCGGACCCGACCTACACGCTGCGCAGCGTTACTTGCGGCCAGCCGGTCTAAAAGGACAAAAGAGGATGCCGAAGGATATCTTGTTGGATGTTGAAGCCCGGTCCAAGTTGGTAAAGGGTATCGACATCGTCGCCAACGCCGTGAAGACCACGCTGGGCCCCAAGGGGCGCAACGTGGCGCTTGGAAAGAAATACTCAGGTCCAACGGTCACCCACGACGGTGTGACTGTTGCGAAGGAC
>PVBE012897348.1_pt1 | contig 16210 bp, 17 predicted proteins | sample 1631181 | NCBI WGS metagenome assembly PVBE01 (sample SAMN08397723, study PRJNA350692) | Marine metagenome, whole genome shotgun sequencing project. | isolation source: water | place: Pacific Ocean | collected 2012-04
ACATTTTTTCTATTTCATCAGGAGCCAATTTCTCATTTTTTGACATCTTTAGCATTAGATTTATCATGTTAAGATATAGTGGAAAAACAACCTCTTTGTTCCAACCTGGTGGGATTTTATACCAATATGGATTAGCCTCAATATTGATATCTGCTTCTGCTGCATATGCTTGGCTTCTTTTATAATGAAAATAGCCGACCAGAACTAATAGTGGCACTCCTGTACCAACCACAATAGCTATGTAATGTCCAAATGTTGGAAATATTGCTTGTAAAACAGGATAGTTCTCTATTGCAAGAAAATATGTAACTGTTAACACATTGATTGCAGCCATGATAAATGCAAAGTAAGCTGTCCATCCTTGCCTGAAATAAAACCAAGCACGAAACGGTCTATTTTTAGCCAATCATAAAATTTTAGATTGATTATATATCAACAATACTATCAAAAAAGTTGTCTAACTAAAAAGAAAATTTTCTGTTTTTAGGTAATTTTTAAGGCTATAATGATTCATTACCATTCATTTCTTTGGTAACAAATATTCTAAACCATATTTCAAACGCCAAAATACCCAGGAATTTATTGATATATTTTACATCCAATTCTGAATTATCAATATGCTTCAGAATCCAATCCTTGTTTATCCATCCATCTTGTACTACTCTTGAATTGCCTAAGAATTCTTTACATAAATCATGCCCATATGATTTCCAGAGATTAGTTGTATTCACACTAAATCCCAGTTTTTCTTTAGTTACCAATGATTCAGCATTATTTTTTGCTAAAATAGTACGTAAAGGTAATTTTCCTATTTCATTATCTATATCATATTTGTATTTAGAAGCAATATGCGGAGCTGTGTTTAACAATTTATTATTTAGTAATGGAGTTAATTGTTTCATTTCAAAATAATCAGTCAGCCGAGAGTTAATTGGATTAAAATTATACAAAAGCTTACCATTATAATCAGCTAGATAAACTTGTTCTAATCGTGGAAGACTGTTATCAAAATATGGTAAAAGCGTGTTGTAAATAGAATTCCATGAAAATCCACATTTTTCATCAAAAATTTTTTCTTGATCAGTTACTCTATCTCTTTCATGACATTGTAAATATGCCTTAACTTTTTCAAGAGGAGTTGAATTTTCAGACGTTAAAGAAAGAAATTTTTTGTATCTAAACGTGTAGCCACTAAAAAGCTCATCACCACCATCACCAGAGATTAATATTTTAGAAAAGGTCTGTGATTTTTTTACCACATAATACCAATGTAAATCCCAAAATGGTAATTTGGTAATACTAATTGCTTTTGGTAATTCAGCTATAAAATTCTCTAGATAGATTATGTGGTGCTCAGCATCATATTTTTCTGCTATCTTTGATGCAACTGGCGTTTCATCAACACTATTTGCGAATTTTATCGAAACTGCATTAATTTTTAGATCAGGATTTGTTTTGCGAAGTAAGGATAAAACCAATGTAGAATCTATTCCTCCACTAAGAGCAATTGAGACATTTTTCGAACTTAGAGATTTTAATTTATTTTCAATTTCTTCCAATATTGAATTCTCAATAAAATCAATATCTGGAGATTCATTAATAGATTCAAAATCTTTCCAAGTTTTCTTAGGTAAATTTGGATTTATAGAAGGATCATATCTAAGAGTAAGAATATCCGTTATTGACGAACTAGAAATCTCCACGACCTAATCCTCTAAAAATTATCTTATGATGCTTTACAGATGCTGGATCAAAAATTCCTCTAGTATCAATTAATATTGGATTTTTCATCTTATTGAAAGAAGAAATTTCAATTTTCTTAAAATCATCATGGTTTGTTACAATTACTACTGCATCAATTTTTGATAATATGTCATCAATGTTTTCTTCAACCCTGATACCAAATACCTCGGTTGAAAGAAAATAGGGATCATAGATGTGAACATTCACGCCTAAATTTTGGAATTTTCTTACTATATGTTCAGCCGGAGATAATTGAACATCTTTTACATTTGGTTTGTATGAAACGCCAAGAATTAGAATGTGGCTATCCTGTATTGGTTTCTTACATTCATTAAATGCATCAGAAGTAAGCTCAATAACGTGTTCCGGCATTTTTTCATTAATCTTCCTAGCATGTTGTACAATTTTTAATAAATCTGCACCAATTTTTTTTGATGAGTTTATGTATTGATATGAATTTACAGGTAAACATGGTCCACCTACACCTGGTCCAGGATAATGAGCCTGAAAATTATACTTACGTTTTGCAGCTTCAATTACAGTGTATGTATCAATACCCAGTTTCTCAAATAATATTGCTAATTCATTTACAAATGCGATGTTAACGTCACGAAACACGTTTGTGGTCAATTTTACGGCATTTGCTGTTTTACAGTTAGGCATTGAAATTAGTTCTACATCAAAAATATGTGTATAAATTTGAGACACAATTGAAGAAATTCTTTTATCAATTGCACTAACAAGTCTGGGTAATTTCTTAAAATCATTCATTATTTCTCCTGGATTAGCTGTTTCAGGACAAACAGCTAAATGAAAATCTATTCCAGATTTAATAGTTCTATCGTGACCTTCAATAGATTGAAGTAATTCATTTTCAATAAATCCTGGTTCAACAGTACTCTCTACTATAACAATTTGTCCATTAGACAATAATTGGTTAAGATTTTTTCCGACAGTTAACAATGCACTATAATCAGGTATATTTTGATCATCCATTGGAGTAGGCAAAGATAGTATTACAACATCACAGTGAGGAATTGCTTCAGAAATATCAGTTGTTGCAGTAATTTTTTTATTATTATATACGTTCTCAAATATCTTATCAAATTCAGGCTCATCTTTTAAGGGATAGTTTCCAGAGTTTACCATATCGACTAATTCTTTATTGATATCAATTCCAATTGTCTCAAACCCAGAATTTGCAAAGGATAATGCGGTAGGTAGTCCAATTCGGCCAATACCTACAATTCCAATTTTCAATGATTTATTGTTAAGGCATTCCTGAATTTGAGAATCATCTAACACTGAAAAATTTTTGATCATGTATTTAATCGCGTAAATTGTTGTTTTTGTAGTTTTGGATTTATTGTTTATTATGCCTAATACTTAAAGACAGACAAATATTAGTTGCCATATGCGTTTTGTGGTTACAGGTGGCGCAGGATTTGTAGGAAGCCATTTGGTGAAACTTCTCCTCAAGAATGACCATGATGTAATAGTAATTGATAATCTCCATACAGGAAAAAAAGAAAATCTTGGGTCTGTGATAGATAAGATTGAGTTTCAAGAATTAGATATTAGAAACCATGAATCCATCAAAAATATCTTGAAAAATATAGATGGAGTGTTCCATCAAGCAGCACTTACAGTTGTACAAGATTCATTTTCAAATCCTAAAGAATATCATGATGTGAATGTACAGGGAACAGAAAATATTTTCAAACTCTCAATAGAAAATAAATTCAAAGTAGTATATGCAAGTAGCTCAAGCGTTTATGGTCACAAACAAAAAATACCAATAGAAGAAAGTGTGGAAAGAAACCCAATAAACCCATATGGACAAACAAAGCTTGAATGTGAGCATCTGTTTGAAAAATATTCAAAGTTAGGTGGATCAATAATTGGATTAAGATATTTCAATATATTTGGCAAAGGCCAAACATTAGAATATGCAGGAGTTGTAACGAAATTTATAGAGAGATTAAAGGAAGGAAAAGCCCCAATAATTTTTGGGGATGGTTCACAAATTAGAGATTTTATTTATGTTAATGATATCGCAAAGGCAAATCTGATGGCTATGAATTGTAATGAATCAAATCTACTAGTCAACATTGGTTCAGGTAAAGCAATCTCAGTTTTGGAATTAGCAAACATGATGATCAAAATATCTGAGTTGGAATTAAATCCAATATTTACTGAAGCACTACAAGGTGATATAGAGAAAAGCCATGCTGACATAGAATTAGCTAAAAGATCATTTGGTTGGAAACCTGAAATTACACTTCAAGAATGGTTAAAGGAAATAATAAAAAATGTCAAAATTTGAAATAAATGAAATCTTCTGAATTTCCATCATAAAAAAATAATATTGAAACTATTACTACTGTTAAGAATACAAATAAGAAAATATTCCTTGAGGAAATTCGTTGGATGAGATTTCCTAAACGATATGAAATGAAATGTAGAATTAAGAATAAACAGATAAGTCCTGATTCAAATTTATGTGCACGTATAAAACCAATTGTATTTTCAATCTGGAAATCCCAAATTAGAAATTTTTGCATGGTGTAAATCATTAAATCAGTATCCTCAACTCTAAAAGAAATCCAAGCAAAGAATATTAAATATTGTGTAAACAATATCGAAACAATACGTCCTATTCTTGTTTTAAAAAACCGATTATTGGCAAATTTAGGTGAACTTTTTCGAATATATGTCTCAAATGCTACGTAAATTCCATGTATTAATCCAAAAATAATGAAATTCCAACCTGCACCATGCCAGAGACCTAATAAAAGAAAAGCGAGTAAAACTCCAGAAATTAAAACTAAATCTGAGCCAATTTTCCTATACACTATTGGGATGAATAGATAATCCTTAACCCAGCTGGATAAGCTGATGTGCCATCTTCTCCAAAAATCAGCTGGAGATGTTGCAAAAAATGGTTTGTTAAAATTAAGTGGAATTTTAAATCCCAGAATTAGAGCAGCACCAATTGCAATATCCGAGTATCCAGAAAAATCACAATAAACTTGAATGCCAAATCCTATCGTGCCCCAGATAATTGTAAAAGATTCTAATCCTATAGGCATAGAAAAAATTTCATTTACCATTGGAGCAATATTGTCAGCAAAAAACATTTTTTTAAAAAATCCCAATGCCATCATAGTTACACCTATCTGTAAGTTAGCTTTATCTAATCTGATAAAACGCAACTTGGTAAGTTTGAGTTTATCCATTTTTTCTCTCAACTGAGGAAGAAAGTCTTTTGCTCTAAGTATTGGTCCAGCAATGAGCTGAGGGAAGAATGCAACAAAAATAGCAACTTCCCGTAATGATTTCGATGGTTCCAACTTTCCACGGTAGATGTCTATTGTATAGCTCATTGATTGGAATGTATAAAATGAAATTGCAACTGGTAATGCAATATTTAGTAAAGGGATTTCAGTACCTAAATCTAGATATTGTCCTAAAAAATTAAATTCTGTTATTACAAAATCAGAATATTTAAAGAATCCCAGCAGACCAAGATTTCCCGCTAAACTAACGCCAAGAAAGATTTTTTTTGTTTTTTTATCTGTTGTGTGATGAATTATTTTTCCAAAATAGAAAACCCAAATTGTAGTAAAAATTAAAAGTGTAATCAGATAATTACTCGACAAATAAAAAAAGAGATAACTTGCACCTAAAAGAAAAATATGGTGAAAGTACCTATTTTTTAAAATTACAAAAATGGATAAAATGATTATAAAAAAAATAACAAATTCAATTGTGTTGAAAAGCATTTTACTTCAATTCCTCTACAATTAATTTTGCGATATCAATGCTGAAAATAGAAGCGGATTTACTCACAACTATATGAGTAGTATTTCTCCATATTTCCAAATCAGAGTATTTGTCTGTAAACAGATGTATTTCTAAATTAGTAGTATCATGGATATTAGTAAGAATTTTTTTAAATGCTATCTTTTCAGAGTCATCAACAAGATCATACAAATATTTGTGTTGAGGAGAAGCAAATAAAATTACTTTGATGTTGTTTTGTTGTAATCTATCAATTATTTCCTTCAGAGATGAAAGGTCTCGATTTTCACTAGGTAATCTAATGTTAACTGGTTTTGCTTCAGCGATACCATCTAATTTTAACTCATCATCTGGCATCGCATTAAAATCTCGTTTATAATCAAATCTAAAAAATGGAGCCTTTATGTAATCATCAGGATTTACAGTAACACCACGAAGTTCTTTCAAAGTAATTAATTTTGGAGAAAAACCAGGTTGTAGTATCAATAAATCTGTATTTTGATTATTAAACCAAGTATCAATTAGCGATAAAGGATCTGGTAATGGTTGATCTGATTTAATCTTGGGTTGATTTACAGACTGGATATCTGCAAAATCTCTTGCAGATATACAATACACGACAATTTTTGGCTCGGATGAAATCAAAAGATCTAAATTCTTTATTTCGTTTTGTGGTCTACTTGCCATTTTTGCTAAATTAAAAACTTCAAAATCTTTGTTATTTTCTTTAAGATATTCTTCAATAAAGAATGGGTTTAATGCACTGATATGACTTCCTCCTACAAGAAATATTTTATTTTCGATATCCTGAATTGATTCATAAAAAGAAATTTCATCTTCAAATAATTCTTCATCCTGTTGGTCATGAAAAGTTTGAATCAAAACTACAAATATTGTGAAAGAAATTATAAACGATGCAAAAATGGCTAGCAATATTTTTTTCATCTAGTACACAAAAAATAGCCTAATTACTAAATATTCTTATTTTACAAAATTATGCAAAAATACATAAAAATATGCTGAAAATAAAATGCTTTTTATTATTTTTGTATATTTCTAGGATAAGATAATCAAATACATTGATAATGTAGCATAATCTCATTTTTTACTTTTCTAACATTTTTTAGTTTTAATTTTGTTGATCCTATTATCTTAGAAAATCCAGTGCCATCAACTAAAGTTGTAGAAGTATCACCTCCTACCAAATAGGGTGTAACTGTAATTATAATATCGTCAACTAGATTTTCTTTTACAAATGTCCAATTTGTAATACCTCCTCCTTCGAGTAAAATATTTTTAATCTTTTTTTGTTTTAAGATTTTTAATAAATTTTTAATATTTATTTTATCATTACCGCAAACCAAAATCGTAATAGGAAATTTTTTTAATTTTTCCAAGTTTTTTGGTTTTGCCTTTTTTGATACCGCTATGATTGTAGGTATTTTTGAACAAGTTTTGATAATCCTTGAGTTTGTATCTAGTGTTCCATTTGAATCAAGAATTATACGTATTGGATTTTTCCCCTTGATATTATGAGTAGATAAAAGTGGATCATCAATCTTGGCGGTATTTTTTCCAATAATAATTGCATCTACTTTACTTCTAAGTTTGTAAACTCTAATTTTGTCTCTTTTTGTGGAAAGTTTTGAATCTCCAGTCAGCGTTGCTAATTTTCCATCTAATGTTATAGCACCACTCAATGTGATATGTGGTCTAGAGTTTACCATGAATTATTTTACCTCCAATCATTACTGCCTTAATTGAATTTTCATTAGCTCTATGTACAATAGATGCGTACGGATTATGTATAGGATCTAGATCTAAATCCTGCTTTTTTATAAAAACTCCATCTGCTAGATATCCTTCCTTGATGCATCCAATTTTTTTATTTAGTAATTTTCCAGCATTTACTGTAGCCATTTTTAGAATTTGCTTTGGGTCAATACGTTTTTTATGAATTCCCATAGTCACTTTCCATAAAAAATCCATCTCCCTAAATAGATCCGGTGAATTAATCATGACGTTATCTGTCCCAATTGCTAGATTACATTTCATTTTCATCATTTCCTCTATATCTGGTATGCCCTCTGCTAACGATGCATTTGCACGAGGACAAACAACTATGCCATTAGTATTCTTTGCTGCAAGTCTTAGATCATTTTTTGAAGCATATGTCATATGAACAAGAAAATTTGGTTTGAGTAACATGCAACGTGCTGATTCTGTTTTTTTTGTTCTTTGTTTTGATGTCAAATCACTTTCTTTTGTTTCAGCACTATGAATTGCTCTAATCTTTTTTGTTTTAGATAGTTGTTTAAGAGTAAAATCACTGTTTTCGTTTGCACCACTAATTCCTAAACCTTCACAATTTTTTAATAAAATATCTAATTGTTTTTTATATGACTCGGGAATTGGTATATTCTTTTTAATCTGATTTTTTGATTGATAAAATTCTATTCTACCTAATATTATACTACGAATTGGCATACTGTCTACCACTTTTCTAACAAGTAGAACACCTTCTAAACCACCTTCTCTAAAATCAACAAATGTTGTAATACCTTTTTTTATCATAGATCTTACGGTTTTCCTCATAAATTGTTCCAGTTTTTTTGATGGTGTTTCTTTAAGGATTTTTTGTTTGATTCCAAAGACAGGATGTATTTTAGAATCAGGATCTTTGTTTAAACCAATATCTTTTCCAATAGAATCACCAATGTGAGTATGAGAATTAATTAAGCCTGGGATTAAAAGTAAACCTTCACAATTAATAATTTTAGTATTTGTTGATGTAATTCTTGGAGAGATTGTTTTGTATACATCTTTAGTTACTTGAACATTTGTTTTTTCTTTGAATTGTAAATTAGTACCATAAAGTACACTTATGTTTTTTAAGATCATACAAGCTCATAGATTTCTGGCTTTTCTTTTCCCGAATCACGAATGTCTCTTATTGTATCAAGAGATTTTGTTGCAAGTTTAACTGCATCTCTAGCAGTTTTTCCAGTACCTATACCACAATTTAATGTGATTTTAAATTCATTTTTTATTATATCAATGAATTCCTTAGCATTTTTTTTGTAGTCCGAATCTGCAACAACCATAAAATTATCACCGCCCATAAAAAATGATAGTGACTTTTTTGCCAGAAAATGCTCAGACATTTTTGCATATAACTTAAACATCAATGAAGAAATTTCATAGGGTGATATTGTTTTTCGTGTAGAAGCCAAATTATCAATATCCAAATGCATGATTGTGACTTTTGATTCCTCTTTTCCGTTGATAAATCCAAAAATATTGTGTTTCTCGTTCAGCATTTTCCCAGATTTTTTTCCATCATATGCCCTGATATTTGCATCAAATGGTGAATAGCCATATCCTATTGACATTGATAGTTTCAAATCAAATGATGATTCAAGTTTCTTCTGAATCTCTATATGATCTTCTAACGTTATGCCATTTGTCACAGCAAAAAATTCGTCTGAGCGATTTGAAAAAACAAGACCATTTTTCTGAGAGAATAAATTTTGAACTTGCTGATAAAGTGATGCTTGAAGCATTTGCAATTCATGCTCTCTATCACTTCCTAATGTCAAAGTCCATGGACCATATCCCGTAATTTTCATTATCGTGAGTTGGATCAATCTATTCTATCCTCTTTAGCTCTTCTGCTATACTAGAAATTGCTTGAACAGCCCTTTCAGATACTGGACGAATTCTTGCAAAAGCCTGCCTTTCAGACATACCAGGACCTGAAACTCCTAATGAGATTGGTTTTTGATATTTAATTGATAATTTAGAAATTCTTGCTGCAACTGCATTTGTGATAACTTCATCATGTTTTGTTTGTCCTTTAATTACAGCACCTAATGTTACAATCCCATCAACATCTTTTTTTTGTAATAAAATATCCAAGATCAATGGCATATCAAAAATACCAGGTACTTTACAGTCATACTTTACTTTTAATTTTAGTTCTTTTGATTTTTCTAGAGCAACTTGATGCATTCTAGATGTCACTTTATTGTTAAATTCTGAAACAACTATTGCAATATTCAAAATTATCTCACCTTTGAGAATTCATAGAGTTTTTTCCCATCAATAAATGGAATGGCATTCTCTTTTGCATATTTTTTTGCCTTTTCAACTGAAAGTGCAGCATAAGTTTCTGCATCCATCATTTCACATATAGCAGAAACTGGATGTAATTTTGCTAGCTTAGTTAGGTAAACTGACATTTCTGTATGACCTTTTCTAGAAGAAAGGAGACCGTCTGATGCGAGCAATAATGGAACATGACCCGGAGTTTTAAATGAGGAAGTGAATTGTTTTTTTGGATTATCTGTATTGTACAAGTTTGCCATCTCTTTGATAGTTAAAGCCCTATCACTGTCAGTGATTCCAGTGTATGTACGCTTGTGGTTTATAGATATTGAAAAAGTTGGATGATCACCATATGGTGCTGTTCCCATTATCATATTTTTTGAATCTATATCAAGATCATTTGAATTTGCAAGTATATTGTGCATATATTCTAGATCTAATTTTTTTGCTAAACCATTTGAAATTGCAAGACAAAGCAAACCACCTGCATGTTGTCTCATTCTGGCAACATGTTCAGGAGTGATGAACTGAGCTGCAACGCAGAGATCAACTTCGCTTTCACGTCCATCTGAATCATAAATCATAACAAATTCGCCTTCTTTTAGAGAAGATATTGCAGTATCAAATGTCATTATTGAAAATTGATTTTTGGATCTTATAAACTTACTAAAAATATGGTAATTACCACTTTTTTGGTAATAAGTGTAGTTCATATATTATCGCTAAATTACTAAAATAATGTTCACTGGCATAATTGTTGGAGAAGGAAAAGTCACAAAACTTAATCCAAAACCAAAAAGTAGAAGCGCAATTCAAATGACAGTCGATCTTGGTAAATATGCAAAGGGATTAAAGATTGGACAGAGTGTTGCTATAAACGGAGTTTGTTTGAGTGCAACAAAAATTTCAGGTAAAAAATGTATCTTTGAGATGATTGATGAAACAACAAAGAAAACTGATTTAGGAAATGTAAAAGCAGGAAGTACTGTTAATATCGAACGCAGTTTAAAAGTTGGTGACAGATTAGAGGGTCATTTTGTTTTAGGACATATAGATGGAGTAGCAACACTGACAAAAATTGAAAAAAAACCAAAAGAAGTAAAGTTTTGGTTCAAAGTTCCAAAAAAATTAGTAAAATATGTTGTAAAAAAAGGTTCGATTGCACTTGATGGAATTAGTTTGACAGTGGTCGATGTAAAAAAAGATCTTGCGTCAATCTGTTTGATACCACATACAATCAAGGTTACTAATTTTAAATCAAAAAAAATTGGAGATAAACTCAACATTGAAACAGATATTCTAGGAAAATATATTAAAAAATAATAATTATTCTTCGCTTTCGTGAAGGTGTTTCATTCATTCGGATTGCGTGGAACAGCTAGTTTGAAGAATAAATATCGAGAATGGTCAACAAAAGCCAAAACTAAATGAAAATCAAATTTCTAAAACTGCTTTTGCCCACTTGTAGTGAACTTCATCAATCATCTTTCCGTCAACAACAGTAGCACCTTTTCCTTTCTTTGTTGATTTTTCATAAACACTACAAACTTTTTTTGCCCATAAAATCTCAGGTTTACTAGGATGAAAAATCTTATGAACAGTTTTGATTTGATCTGGATGGATAACACTTTTTCCAGCATAGCCTAAACTTTTTCCAACTTTACAATCCTGAGTAAAACCTTTTTTATCTTTCAAATCTTGCCATATACCATCAATTGCAGCTACACCTGCTGCAGCCGCTGCCACTGGAACCTTATATCTGGAATATTTTGCTCCTCTAGGGTTTCCTTTGGTATATTCTATGCCCATATCATTCAACAAATCAAATATACCAAAAACTAGAGCATCAATACGTTTGCTTGCTGAGGCTATTTCATAGCAATTTACAACACCTAGAACAGATTCTATTGAGGGTATCAAACGAATTCCCTTGATTTTCCTTTTTTTCTCTAGAGATGAGATTATTTTTTCAATTTTTTTGAGTTCTTTTGCTGAATTTACCTTTGGAATCACAATTCCATCAATCCCCTTTTGTACTATCTCTTTCAGATCTGCTGCAATCTTGCCAGAGTCTGGTGAATTTGTTCTTGCAAAAATGGATGCTGAATATTGATTTCTTTTCTTTAATGTATTCTTGATCAGTACTCTAGCTTTTTTCTTCTCTTTGTCTGGGACTGAATCCTCAAGATCAAAACAAACAACATCAGCCGGAAGCGATTTTGCTTTCTCTAAAAATCTTGGATTATTTCCTGGAACAAAAACTAGACTACGAAATAGGTTTGGCATTAACTGATTAAGCGCCTTCAGGCTTCATTAGGATTTTGCCAAACAAACCTTTACCAGTTAGCATTTTTGTATGAGCTTCATGAGCCTGTTCAAATGACCAAGTAGAATCAATTGTAGCCTTTATTTTTCCTTGACCCATCCAGTATACACCCTCTTCTAGTTCAGCACGTGTTCCTTGTGTTGAACCAAGTATGTTAATTCCTTTGAAAAATACATGACGAAGGTCAGTCATTGCATCATATCCAGTTGTTGCACCACAAGAAACCAAAGTAGCACCATATTTGAGATTCTGAAGTTGTTTATTCCAATGTGTTTGACCTATATGATCAAAAGATATATCAATTCCAGGAGAAACACCTGTCTCTTTTGCAATCTCTTTTGTTATTGCTCTAACTTCTTTATGCCAATCATCTTTTCTATGATCTACAGCATAATCAGCTCCTAGTTGTTTACATTTATCCAGTTTGTCAGGACTTGCTGTGGCAATTACCTTACAATTGTATAATTTTGCAATCTGAATTCCAAAACTTCCTACTCCAGAACCACCTCCCATGATAAGTACAGTTTGTCCAGGTTTAATCTTGGCTCTTCCAACTAACATATGCCATGATGTTAAAAGAGTCATTGATGCAGCGGCTGCTTCATCAAAACTTACATTGTCAGGAAGTTTAACAACATTAACTTCTGGAAGATGAGTGATTTCTGAATATGCACCCCAATTTGGGCCAGTCTGAAAACCCCAGATTGTTCTTTTTTCACAATCAAATTCTCTGCCATCCGTACATGCACTACATACACGACATGACATATTAGAATGTGACATTACTCTGTCACCGACTTTGATCTTAGTTACTTCATCACCAACAGCAATAACTTCACCTGCTGCATCGGAACCAGAAATATGAGGTAATGGAACAGGTACTGGTTGACCTCGCATTCCCCAAATATCATTAAAGTTTAGTGCTGCGGCTTTTACCTTAAAAACCACTTCGTCCGGTTTTGGTTTTGGATCATCAACATCTTTTACTTTAAGAATTTTTTTAAAATCATCATCAGGTGCGTATTCTTCATACACTAAGCCTTTCATGAAAAATTTTGAATTTTTCCCCTAATTATATTTTCTTGCTGTTAAATTCTGTTGATCTTGAAATCACGCTTGGGTTTCTGGGTTGATAACAATATTTGTTTCAGCTGTTCATCAGATATTTGACCAGAAATTTTTCCCTGCATTATTAGATTCAAAAGATAGTTTTCAACCATTTCAGCCAAGTCAGGTTTTACCATTCTAACATTATTTAATCTGAGTCTAGCATCAGATGATAAAGCCTGTTTTAACATCATTTCCTTTTGTGCTTTTAGTTCGGAATCTTTTTCTTGAGGAATATTGTTCTCGTTATCCGGATTAGGATAGCTCATAACATCACTAAGAATAAATTTTCAAACGTGGTTCTTTTACAATAAATTCTGATAATATTTCAGTGGCTAATCTATCTAGTTTCTGCATTGATTGTTTTGTTATCACACGACCCTTTTTTTCAATTTTTTCTACGTATCCTAATTTTTCAAGTCCATGAATTGCATTTCGAATAATTGCCCCACTTGCATATCTGTGACGAGCAGCACCATATCCATGTGGTTTACTACCTCCATATATTGAACGTAATTCGTTCACAGTAATTGGACCTTGTAGGTAAATTTTTCTCAAGATTGATGCACAACGTGTATGCCACCATTCTGGATTTTGTGGTGGTTTATCTGCGTGAGCACCAGTTTTAACAAATACTGTCCAATTTGGAGCTGGTATATCTTCAGTTTTTAAAATTTCAGCAAGTCTGCTGATAAAAACATCTGCTGGTACATCATAAACTTTAGCCATTTAATGTAAAACTTGTAAATCGTCTTATAAATCATTGAGCTATTACTTTACGATAGGTATGCTCACAAAAATTACAAGTTATCCGAATTGATTTTAGATGTGTTCTACCAATCCTAATTCGTGAATTGATTCCAGGAACTATGAATTTTTTACATTTTTTACAAAAATTTATTCTTAATTCATATGGCATTCTAATTCTATAATGTGTACTAATTCTTCTAGCCAAGTTAGCTTGTTTTTCAGCTAAATTAGGATCTGATCTGGCATTTGAAATTGCTATCTTAACAAGTATATGCATACGTTCAAGTGCAATTTTTTTTCTTGATGGATTCATATTTTTTAGATAATCATGTCACTAAAAATTGGATCGGATTAAAAAATGCGGTCAGCGGGATTCGAACCCGCGTCACAGGGTTGGAAACCCCGAATACTAACCAGGCTATACTATGACCGCATAGGTTGCAAATTTTTTTGCTACATAAAAATGGTTTTTTCGTATTCATAAAGAATTCTAGCAGTCACAATGTGTGATTCCAATGGTTTTTGGTTTATACTAAATACCTGTTCAATCGTATTTTTTACCTCCTCAGAAAAGTGGCCTTTTTGGAATCCTCCTATTATAATGCATGAATCATCATCTAGTGTCTGCGCAACATTTTGATATGAACTCATTTCACCCAAACGAGATAAGCCAACTATACTTTTTGGGTTAATCTTTTTAATCAATTCTGAAAATTTCATGTTCACTATCTCAAGTAAGATGTTTCCTTCCGATTCTATCCTTTTTTCTGAAAATAATTGTTCAATTAAACCCACAAATCTATGATAGGATTTTGGTAGTCGAACATTATCATTAATTTTTATTATTTCATCATTTATAGTGTGAATGTAAATAGAGATCTTTTTTTCAAAATATAGTGGTATGCTACAAGCCTCTAGTAAACTAGAATGAACAATATCTGGCCTGCCTCTTTTATTTTCGTTTTCAATTCCTTTCATTGCAGCGTAGTGCCAAGAATTATCAAGTAATATTTCTGATGGTGCTTTACCAAGTTTTTTACTGTGAGATATAACAGATGGATGATTTTGAATTTTTTTTGGTACAGTCTCCAGTGATGACTCAGCTAGTATGAATGATAGTCTTTTCATTAAATTACAAGTTTAAAAAATTGTATGCTAACCTGATGTACATCCACTATAACCACAGTCAATGCAAATATTACATCCTTCGGCAAAAATAAGCTTGTTCTTACATACAGGACACAAAGTTTCTTCTTTTTCATCTTCCTGAATGGATTGTGTTGGTCTTTGTATCTCCTCTAACTTAACGGCTGATAATGCATTATCAATTTGAGATTTGACATATGCGTTTTTAATGTTGGTTGAAATATAGTTTTTAACAAAATCGCTTGGAGTTACATCGAATTTTTTTTCTGAATTTTCACCTGTCATATGCAAGACTTGTTTATGCCTTGAACCATCTCTATATACTGTGATCCCTTTCAATCCCAATTCATGTGATAACAGATACGCAGCCTTAACATCCTCAACAGATACATCATTAGGCATATTGATTGTCTTAGCAATTGCATTTGATATCCAATCTTGCCATACAGCCTGTGCCATAACATGATCAGACCAGTGTATGTCCATTGCTGTCACAAAGATGTTTTGAATCCAGTCAGGAATTTCAGGAATGCCTTTGACAGAACCATAATTATCTGCGACTTTGGCAAGTAGTTCATCACTGTACAGATTATTCTCTTTTAGTACTTCTTTGAAAATTTTATTTGTATAAAAGAATCTGCCTACTGTAACTCTTTTTTCAAAAACTAATGCAAAGTTTGGTTCCATGCCGTTAGAACAATCAGCCAACATAGATAAAGTTCCAGTAGGAGCCACAGTTGTAGTTAAAACATTTCTAATTCCATATTTTTGAATTTTTGTTATAAGGGCATCCCAATCATAGGATTGTTCTTCTTTTGGTTTTTCATAATATCCTGAAACAGGTATCTTACCTTCTGGGTATTCAGTACTTGAACACAATACAAACTTACCCCTACTTTTTGCAAGTGCTACACTTTCTTCCATAGAATAATATGTTAATGCTTCAGCTAATTTCAATTGAAAGTCGTATCCTTCTTTTGAATTATATGGAATGCGTAATTTGTATAATAGATCTGCTACTCCCATAACACCTAATCCTATACGTCGAGATTCTTTTGATGCCTTATCAATTTCTGGTATAGGATATAGATTCACATCTATTATGTTATCCAAATATCTCGTAGTTTTTCTAACAGTTTCTTCATATCTTTGCCAGTCAAATTCATACTGTCCATCAGCAGTCCTCTTTACAAGATTTGCCAAGTTTATTGATCCTAAGTTACAAGA
>PVBE010607782.1_pt1 | contig 16207 bp, 14 predicted proteins | sample 1631181 | NCBI WGS metagenome assembly PVBE01 (sample SAMN08397723, study PRJNA350692) | Marine metagenome, whole genome shotgun sequencing project. | isolation source: water | place: Pacific Ocean | collected 2012-04
ACGGCGGTCCGCATGGGCGGACACCTGCGGGCTCTCGGCGAGCGGAGTGGTGGCGCTGGTCCGCGTGGGCGGACACCTACGGCCTCTCGGCGAGCGGAGTGGAGCGGAGCGACGTGGGAGCGTGCAGCGCCCCATGAGCATCTCGCCGGAAGCCAACTCCACGGGCACCATGTCTCGACGCACCTCCGCAGGGCGGTTGGGAACCCGAACTGCCTGCACCCTGGAACCCCGAGGTGAACGGAGGGGAAGCGGAGATCTTGACCCGCTCGCTCGGAGCCTCTACTCACAGGTGCACCCGTCGACTCGCCTCCCCCCAGGAGGCCTCATGCGCCTTTCCCCGTTTGCGCTCCTCGCCATCGGTACCTTCGGTTGCGAGCCCGACCCTTCCATTCGAACCCACCTGGGCATGCCCCTCGTCGAAGACGGACAGGTCTACGCGGGCGCCGCGGCCATCGATCTCACGCCGGATGTGGTGGAGACCTTCACCGATCTGAACGACGATGGCACCTTCGACGGCTGCCTGGACGATCCGGCCGCCAGCGGGGAAGGCTGTGACGAGCCCTTCGACGACGTGGACGGAGATGGGTGGTTCGATGCCGTCTTCATCGCCGGGTACGGTCCCATGCGTCCTGCCAACGGCGTGCACGATCCCGTCTGGGTGCGGGCGGTGGTGTTGGCCCTGGACGGCGAGTACCTCGGCCTGGTCAGCACGGACTTCGTGGGCCTGTCCCACGCCAGGGTCGAGCCGGCTGCCATGGAGCTGCATCAGGACGGCTTCGCCCGCGATCGGCTGGTGGTCACCGCTACCCACAACCACCAAGGGCCCGACACCATGGGCCTGTGGGGCAACCCGGAAGACTTCGCCAATCCGGTCTCTGGTAGGGATCCGGACTACCAGGAGCGGGTCACCCAGGCGATCGAAAACGCCGTGCGTTTGGCTGCCGAGGCGATGGAGCCCGTGGAGCTGAGCGTTGCCGCGGGCCTGATGCGTGACCGCGATCCCTACTTCAACGGGGCTTCCTTTGGTGGGCGCAACCCCACCGCCAAGATGCACGGCCTGGTGAACGACATCCGGGACCCGGTGGTCGTCTCGGACCAACTCCTGGTGTTGCAGGGTCTGGGCTCGAGTGGCGAGGCGTGTTCACCCTCACCTCCTGGTCGGGCCATCCCGAGGTCTGGGGTGACGGCAACAACCTGATCTCGAGCGACTGGGTGGGCGTCACCCGAGACATCCTCGAGGAACGCTACGGCGGCGTCGCGATCCACGTTCCCGAGTGCCTGGGTGGCATGCAGAGCGCGGGAGGAGGGGACGTTCCCCTGGTGGACGAAGACGGGGAGCACGTCTACCAGGTCTGCGACGGCGACGCCGTGGCCGATCCCGACGATTCCCAGTGCTACGGTGAGGACGAAGGCAGCACCCGCACGGACGAGGATGGCCTGCCGGTTCCCGAGTGGCCCGAGGACGAGACCTGGGACTTCACCCGCTCCCACGGCTGGCACGTGGCCGAAGCCGCCGAGGATCTGCTCGCTGCCGCCCAACCCATGTCCCTCGATCCGCTCCGCATCGAGTGGACGACCTTCTACGTACCCATCGAGAACCTGGCCTATCAGCTGCTGGGACCTCTGGGCATCTTCGACGTGGACCTCGAAAACGTGGTGGAGGATCCCGAACTCTGCCCCGAGGCGGAAGAGGATCTCGGCTGCGTGGCGACGCGGACCTTCAGAGCCACGATCGGCGACATCGGCCTGGTCGGGGTACCGGGAGAGCTGTTTCCCGAGATCGCCTGGGGGTTTCCCGAGGGAGACGCTCGGTGGCTGGCCGAGGTGGACGACCCCTCCGCCCGTGGCGACCAGGGCATCTACTTTCCCCAGCACGATCACGACTGCGATGGACTGGAGTGGGAGCAGTGCACGGACACGGACGCCGTGGACGCCTGCGACTGCCTGGACGTTCACGCTTGGCCCTATGCCCTCAGCTACGACGCCTCGACACCGCCCCTGCTCGATCTGCTGGACACCGAGTACCGGGCGGTGCTGGGCATGGCGGACAACTACCTGAGCTACATCGTGCCCGAGCCGGACTTCAACACCAGCATCAGCCTGCTCACCGACGATGGCGACCACTACGAGGACACGGTCTCGCCCGCCTCCAGCTTCGGGACGCGCGTGCAGGAAGCCCAGCTCGAGCTGGACGCGACGTGGTGACCGCGGCGTTCGTACGATTCTGCTTCACGCGCCGATGAGTTACGAGTCAGTGTCCGAGCCAGGAACGGGGCGTATGAGCACACCGTCAGTCGATCCGAGCGGCCTGGGGCTGGCTGACGAGCAGCTCTCCTACTTTGCGGAAGACGGGCGCTACTCGGTCGAGATCTGGCACCACGAGGGCTCCATCTACATGGTGCGAGAGCGTGGCTACGCCGACGACCAGGCGGGGCGGGGACTGGTGAAGGTCTTCGTGCGTCTGCTCGATGCCCTCGAGGAACGAGCGCCCGGCGCCAAGCTCTACCTGTGTGCGGACTACAGCGCGTACAAGGGATCATCGAACGCCACCCGCAAGGTGATGCTTCGCGAAGTGGTGTTGCGCCCGTCGCTGGGAGCGGTGGCCTTCTACGGGTTGGGTTTCGTGGCGCGCAGCGTGGCCGTGTTGCTCAACGTGGCCCTGCCTCGGTTGGCGGCCAAGCCCTTTCGCAGTCGAGACCAGGCGCTGGCCTTCCTCGAAGAGCTCTCCCAGGAAGACGCGCGGGCGCAGCGGTCCGGTGCTCCCGTCCAACCCGCCCCCCGCCCGATCCCAGCCTCGCACCTGCCGTGTTGGCCACCTTCCTCATTCGCAACTCCGAAGTGGTGGCACACGAGCTTGTCGGCGGGCGAGAGCGCCGCGTCGTTCGGCCCCAGGACTGGGACTGGAGCGATCCCGACGGGATGGCCTTCGTCCGCGTGGCCTTCGTGGACGAAGACGTCCTGTTGGTGACCGCCAAGGGACGCTTCTCCAAGGTCAGCATGACCGAGCGGTTGGCCTTGGAGGACCGCGTTTTCCAGGACGTGGGCGTGCCGGAGCTGGCGGTGGTGTACGACCTGCGTGACCTCGAGGCCGAAGACGAGGCGGCGCGGCAGCTACACCGCGACTTCCTCCGCATCCGCCGCGCGCGATTCACGCACCTCGTGTCTATCTGCCACCCGCCCGAACCCCCGTGCGTCGAGGACCTGGTGACCCTCGGCCGTAGGCAGCTGGACAAGCGCCCGGTGGTGCGCAGCCGCGAGGATGCCCTGCTGTTGCTCGACCAGGCGCGGACTCGGCACCTCCTTCGTCAGGGCGAACTGGTGGTGCCCGAGAGCCGCGAAGATCTCGAGGCGCTGGCCCGCAGGCAACACCGCGCTCTCCGCGAGCACCGCCTGGCCCGCGAGCGACTCTACGAGTTCGTGGGTCGGGTGAGCTGGGACGAGACCTACATCCATGGCAGCGTCGGGATCCCCGACGACGTCACGGTCGTCAACCCGTACTGGCCCGTCTACGGCGCCCTGCAGATGCTTCAGCAGGACATGTTCGAGAGCTTGCAGGAGCGTGACCGACAGAACCAGGAGCTGATGCGAGCCCGCGAACTGGCCGAAGCCGCCAGCCATGCGAAGACGGAGTTCTTGGGCACGGTCAGCCACGAACTCCGCACGCCCTTGAACGCCATCTACGGGCTGTCCGCCCTACTTAGAACCAGCCCCCTCGACGCCGAGCAGCAGCGACAGGTCGATGGGCTCGACGCCGCCGCCGGTCGCTTGGCTCGGCTGGTGGACGATCTGCTCGATCTCACGCGGATCGAGGCCGGAGAGCTGTCCCTCGAGGATCAGCCCTTTCTCTTGTCGGCAACCATCATCGACGTGCTCGCGGACTTCCAGCCCGTGGCCGACGTCAAGGGCCTTCGCCTGGGTCTTCAGCTGGCCTCGGATCTCCCGGAATGCGTCCGAGGGGACCGGGGGCGCGTGGTCCAGCTTCTGGCCAACCTGCTGGACAACGCCATCAAGTTCACCGAGCAGGGCTGGGTTCGGGTGGAGGTCCGGCAAGTGGCCCAGTGCCTGGTCGCTACGGTGAGCGACAGCGGCCCCGGCATCGATCCGGACACCCTGCCCCGCGTGTTCGACCGCTTCGAGCGCGGCCCCAGGCTCTCGACGGACAACCATCCCGGGGATCGGGCTCGGGCTCGCCATCTGCCAGCAGATCGTGCAGCGCATGGGGGGGACCATCCGCGCCGAGAACGTTCCGGGACAGGGAGCCAGGTTCCATCTGTCCCTCCCCCTCGTTCCTACCGAACCCAGCGAGGATCTGCTCTCCACCGCCTCCCGGGACGTGCCCACGGACTTCACCGATCTCTTGGTGCTGCTGGTGGAGGACGACGCGGCCTCTCGCTACGTCGCCACGCGGCTCGTGGAGAGCTTCGGATGCCAGGTGGTGGCCGCCGCGGACGGTGGCGAAGCCCTCGACAGGCTCCGCGCAGGGCGCTTCGACCTGGTGTTGATGGACTGCCAGCTGCCCATCGTGGACGGCCTCGAGGTCACCCGCCGTTTCCGTGACAGCGAGCCGGCTGGTCAGCGCACCCCCATCGTCGCGCTCACGGCCTATGCCTTCGAGACCGATCGGGAGCGCATGTTCGAGGCCGGCATGGACGAGCACCTCTCCAAGCCCGTCAGCCGAGCGATGCTCGAGGGGTTGCTGCGCCGCTACGTCGGTTGACGTCGTCTGTCCCGCAGGGCTGCCAGCAGGTCGGGTGTGGAGATGGGCTTGGACAGCACGGGGTTTTCGACGGTGCCCAGATAGTCTTGGGCGCGTGGTGTGAACGCTCCCCCCGTGAGGAAGACGACCCGCGCGGCGAGATCGGGGGAACGCTCGGCGAGCCAAGCGTGTAGATCCATGCCCAGGATGTCCGGCATCATCAGATCGCAGACGATGGAGTCGAAGTTGGTGTCTTGCTCGAGGATGTGCTGGGCCTCGAGCCCGGAGGAGGTGGCCACCACCTCGTAGCCGGCGCGTACCAGCAGGCGCCGGAGCGCGCGCAGCAGATAGGGCTCGTCGTCCACCACGAGCACGCGGGCATGGCACGGGGGTTGGGGATCACTGTCCGTGTCGGCCTGGTGTCGAGCGTCGCCGGGAGGTGGGCTGCACGTCGGTAGGATCACCTCGAAGCTCGTGCCCATGTCGGGTTGGCTCGAGACCTCGATGCGGCCACCGTGTTCGTCGACGATGCGGTGGCAGATGGCCAGTCCGAGGCCCGTACCCTCTCCCGGTGCCTTGGTCGTGAAGAAGGGGTCGAACAGCTTGTCCATGGCGTCGGGGGCGATGCCGCAGCCCGTGTCGCTGACCGTGACGTGGATCTCGTCGTTCCGCGCACGCATGCTGATGCGGATGGTATTGCGCTCGGGGTGGCCCTCTTCGATGGCGTGGGCGGCATTGACCAGCAGGTTGAGGAAGACCTGGGACAGGTGCCCCTCGTTGCCATGCACGGGGAGCGTCTCGTCGAAGTCCATCTCGAGCCGTGCTCGGAATCGAATCTCGTTGGCTGCCATGGCGGCCACCGCCTCGATGAGCGGTCGCAGCTGCAGCGGACGGTCCTTGCTGCCGTCGTGTCGGGAGAAGGTCTGCAGGTCCCGCACGATCCCCCGCATGCGTTCGGCTCCCTGCTTGCAGGTCCCGACCTTGGCCAGCAGGTCGGTGAGCAGGTCGGGGTCGGCGCGCTGCGACCCTGCGGCCACTCGCCCCAGATCTTCGACGATCGCCTCGAGGTTGTAGAGCATGAAGGCCAAGGGATTGTTCAGCTCGTGGGCCACGCCTGCTGCGAGCATGCCCACCGAGGCCAGGCGGTCGGACTGGGCCAGCCGGGCCTGGACCGCTTGGCGCTCGGTGACGTCTCGGAAGGAGCCCAGGACCATGGTGCGCCCCTCGACCTCGATCAGGGTGTTGGTGATGTCCACCGAGATGACGGTTCCGTCCTTGCGCAGCGCGGGCAGATTGGGGACCAGCGGCGCGTTCCCGTCGAGGACCTCGGAGAAGCCACTGGCGAGGCGCTCGAGGACCGACTCGGGGTGGATGTCGGTGATCCACATGTCCTGGAGCTCGCGCTCGTCGTAGCCGAGCATGTCGCAGATGGCCTTGTTGGCCATTCGGAAGACGCGATCTCGAGGGTCGGCCAGCAGCAGGCCGTCGGTCATGCCTTCGAACATGGTCCTGAACCGCCGCTCGCTGTCCTGGAGGCCGCGGACCATGCGCCCCGCCCTCAACAGCGCGCGCACGTAGGCGAGCAGCACCGGCGTTTCTACCGGCAGGGTCAGGTAGCCGTCCGCTCCGCCCTCGAGGCCCTCGATCACCGAGGCTTCGTCCAGAAAGGTGGAGGAGAGGTGGAGCACGGGCAGGTGGGCGGTGATGGGGTCGCGCCGGAGCGTGGCGCAGACCTCGAATCCCGAGATGTCCGGCAGCTTGATGTCCAGCACCACCAGGTTGGGGAGATCCCGGGCCATCCTTAGGGCCTGGTGACCGTCTGCGGCCTCGGTCACACGATAGCCTTCTCGCTCGAGTATTCGGCGGGTCAGGTAGCGCACGGCTTGGTTGTCATCGACCACGAGGATGGTGGCCGGCGTAGCGTTGCTGGAAGTGCCTACCGTCATGCTTGCCCTGCTATCCGTCCGGGCCCTCGTGGTGTTTGGCTGCAGTGCCCAACCGCCGCACCACGAGCTCGGTGATCGAGCGGGCCGAGTCCTGGATGAGGGTCACCTGGATGCGCTGTTCGTCGGTGAGAGGCCCGTCCAACTCGTCCAGCAGGAGCTGGCTGAGCCCCATGATGGCGCTCGCGGACGAGCGCAGATCGTGACGCAGATCTCTGCGTGTGCGCTCGGTTCGTTCCTCGGCCTCTGTCTGCTCGCGATTAGGCATGCTGCGTTCCCTCCCAGTCCAGGACGACCAATGCCATCACCGGTCTCTGGTGATCTAACCCAGCGTGGACCACTGGGCGCACCGGGTGGCAGCTGTTCGTTTCGGGTGGAGGGCGATTAGGGGTGGATCACGCTTCACTCGGGCAGGTCGAACCATGAGCCAGCACCGCGTCGCCGAACATCCGGTCCTACCCCCCGCCCCTGGGGAGCCCACCGTTCCCTTCTACTGGCGCGGGAAGCGGCTGTTCGCTCGTCCGGGCGAGATGATCTCCTCTGCCCTGTTCGCAGCGGGAGTCCACCGCTTTGGGCATCACCCACGTGATGGAGCCCCACTCGGCATCTTCTGTGCCAATGGGCAGTGTGCCCAGTGCGCGGTCGTGGCCAACGGGTCGGCCGTAAAGTCCTGCATGGTGCCCGTCATTGAGGGCATGGTGGTGGAGCCGTGCGACGGCTTGCCGTTGTTGCCGGAGCTCCAGGAAGCGCCGATCTTCGGCGCGACGGTCCCGCGGCCCACCGAGGTGTTGGTCGTGGGTGCTGGACCAGCCGGCCTGGCCGCCGCCATCGAGCTTGCTTCTCGGGGTGTCGAGGTGCTCGTCGTCGACGACAAGGACCGCCCGGGTGGCAAGCTCGTGCTGCAGACCCACAAGTTCTTTGGCTCCATCGAGGACACCCGCGCGGGCACCCGAGGCATCGACTTGGCCACGGGGCTGGCGGCCGATCTCGAGGCGCAACCCACCGCCGAGCTGTGGCTCGAGGCCACGGCCGTGGGCGTTTTTTCCGACAGGCGGGTGGGAGTGGTGCGTGATGGCCGCTACCACCTGATCGAGCCCGAGGTGCTGCTCGTGGCCACCGGCGCGCGGGAGAAGCAGATCCCGTTCCCCGGCCATACGCTCCCTGGGGTCTACGGGGCCGGTGCCTTCCAGACCCTGCTCAACCGCGACCTGGTGCGCCCCTGCCGGCGTCTGTTCGTGCTGGGGGGCGGCAACGTGGGTCTCATCGCCGCCTACCATGCCTTGCAAGCCGACATCGAGGTTGTCGGCCTGGTCGAGGGCATGTCCGAGGTGGGCGGCTACCGGGTGCATGCCGACAAGATCCGGCGTCTGGGCGTGCCCGTCCACCTGTCCCACACGGTCAAGGCGGCCCACGGCACCGACCATCTCGAGGCGGTGACCATCGCCGAGGTGGATCGTTCCTTCCGGGTCGTGTCCGGTACCGAGCGCACTTTCGAGGTAGACACCCTGCTCGTCGCCGTGGGCCTGTCGCCCCTGGACGAGTTTTATACCCAGGCGCGGGAGGTCGGGTTGCCCGTCTTCGCTGCGGGCGACGCCCAGAAGATCGCGGAGGCCTCCGCTGCCACGTTCGGCGGGCGCATCGCGGCCCTGAAGGTGGCTGCGGAGCTGGGTCTCGAGGTCGAGGCCATCCCACAGGACTGGTACGACAAGCTGGCGGTGCTCGAGGCGCGGCCTGGTCCTTGGCAGCCCATCGTTCGCCCGAGCCAAGACCTGCGGGTCTACCCCGTGCTGCACTGCAACCAGGAGATTCCCTGCAACCCCTGCTCCTCGGTCTGCCCCAAGGGCTCCATCCGGATGGTGGGCCACCCGATCATGGGGCTGCCCGAGTTCGAGGGTGAGTGCACCGGCTGCGCCCGGTGCGTCATGATCTGCCCGGGCCTGGCCGTCACCCTGGTGGGCGCTCGCAAGGACCGCGTGAACCCCCTGGTCACGGTACCCTTCGAGCTGGGCGACGAACGGGTCGAGCCCGGCGACCAGGTCTTGGCCACCGACGCCCTGGGCGTGCCCTTGGGCAACTTCGAGGTGGCGGACGTCAAGGACCGCAAGATCGCGGATCGAACGGTCATGGTCCGATTGCGGGTCCCCGCCGACATGGCGCCGCGGGTGGCGGGCTTCAGGGTCCAGCGACCGGAAGATCTGGTCCCCGTCCAGACACCGGGCGACGAGCCGGTGGCAGACCAGGTCGTCATCTGCCGTTGCGAGCACGTCACGGCGGGCGAGATCCGGGCGGCCATCCGCGAGGGAGTCCGCGACGTCAACGAACTCAAGGCCCAGCTGCGTGTCTGCATGGGAGCCTGCTGTGGCAAGAACTGCCCCGAGCACATCGCCCGCCTGTTCCGCCAGGAAGGCGTGGATCCCGGTGACGTGAGCCCCAACACCCTGCGCCCGCTCTTCGTGGAGGTGCCCCTCGGGATCTTTACGCGCGGGGGAGGTGATTCGTGAGCCGCAGCTGGGACGTGATCGTCATCGGGGCCGGCTCGGTCGGTACCCCCATCGCCTTGTACGCAGCCAGGGCAGGCCTTCGGGTTGCGGTCTTCGAGGGCAAGGCCTCGGCCGGGCGCGGGGAGAACCGCGCCGCCATCGGTGGAGTGCGGGCTACCCACTCCGATCCCTCCAAGATCGCCCTGGGCAAGGCCTCCCTGGAGGTCTTCTCTGGCTGGGAGGCAGAGACCGGGCACGCCATCGGCTGGCGACGGGGCGGGTACTCCTTCGTGGCCTATTCCTCGGCCGGGGCGGACATGCTCCGGGCCTTGGTGGTGCAGCAGCAGGGCTTGGGCCTCGACATCGGTTGGCACGATGCTGGCTTCGTTCGGGAGCTCGTTCCCGGCATCGTGGCCGAGGGTCTGCTCGGAGGCACGTTCTCCCCAGGAGACGGCTCCGCGTCACCGCTGCTCTATGCGCATTCCTTTCGGGTGGAGGCCGAGCGGGCTGGCGCCCGTTTCTTCTTTCACCAACCCGTGTTGGATCTGGTATGCCGCGGCGATGCCGTCACCGGTGTGATCACCACCGGCGGGCGACACCAAGCGCCGGTGGTCGTCAACGCCGCCGGGGCCCACGCTGCCGAGCTTGGCGCCTTGGTGGGGCTCGACCTACCGGTGGTGCCCGACTCTCACGAAGGGGGCATCAGCGAGCCCGTGGCCCGCTTCCTCGAGCCCATGGTCGTGGACATCCGCCCAGGCCCCGGCTCGAAGAACTTCTACTTCTACCAAAACGCCGAGGGCCAGGTGGTCTTCTGCATCACGCCCGAGCCACCCATCGTTGGTTCCGACGATCGTGCCACGTCGGTCTTCCTGCCACAGGTCGCCAAGCGCATGGTGGGGTTGCTCCCGCGACTGGCCCAGCTCCGCGTGCGGCGCACCTGGCGCGGGCTCTACCCCATGACCCCGGATGGAGCGCCCCTGCTGGGCTGGGCGCGGGGCGTACCGGGCCTGTTCCTGGCCGTGGGCATGTGCGGGCAGGGCTTCATGTTGGGCCCGGGGATCGGTCAGACCGTGGCTCGCACGCTCTGCGACCAGAACACGGACCAGGATCGAACGATCCTGCACGACCTGCGACCCGACCGTTCGTTCGCGCGGGCTGAGGCTCTCAAGTAGCGTCGTAGCCCTCGCGCCTGGCCTCTCGGACCATGCCGACTCCGATGTGCAGGCGCACGGCCTCGATGGTCTGGATGCTCTCGTCCAGGCTCTCTCTCGCGCGGGCGTGGCTGGGCCCGAGGAACTTCTGGACCATGCCGGTGCCGTCGTCGTCGCCCATGAACGGCAGCTCGGCAAGGCGGGGGTATTCGTTCATCCAAGGCTCGATCAGGGTCAGGGCCGTCATCGAGCGCGTGGAGGCCTCCAGGTAGTTGTCCTCGGCGTGGCTGCGATGCCCGATCAGGGACGCCATCTGGGGCGCTCTGCTGGGCGTCATGGAGATGAAGTCGTGGGCCTCGCGCAGCTCGGTGAGGGCCCATCCCAGGGCGCGCAGCACCTCGGTGCGCCTGGCCATGCGGGGTTCGACAGTCCAGCGGCTGTCGTAGAGGCACTCCGGGCAGAGGTAGGTCCCGTCCTCGGCCCTCGTCTGCACCTGGTCGTTGTCGCAGACCAGGCCGCTGTCCACCATGGCTATCCTTCTTCGCTCGTGTCTTGCCCACAGAGCCGTGGAGAGGGCGTACGTCGCCACGATGCAGGCGACGGTGGTGGCGATGATCGTGGAGAGAGGTTCCATGAGGCCCCTCGGGGTGCATTGTGGGGAGGATAGCAGGTGCCTGTGCGTTAGAGCGCCACCGTGAGCCGAGCCTCGGTTCGGTGGAGGTGACATGTCCCGGTGTACGTCCCCGTTGCCTCTCTTCTTCTTCGTTGGCGGTGCGTGCGGCGGGCCTCCCACTCCTCCTCCCCCTTCGGGAAGTGTGCCGGAGGCTCCTGTCCAGGAAGCCGAGGCGAGGATCGAGGCCCCCGGGCATCCCACCGACCTCTCGCCGTTGCCCGCCGATCAGGTCATCTCCAGTCAGGGCCTCGCCGAGACCGTGGGTTGGCTCGCCAGCCCCGAGCTCGAGGGCCGGCTTGCGGGTTCTCGAGGATATCGCCAAGCCGCGGGCTGGGCCGCTGACCGGTTCCGCGCCCTGGGGTTGGAGCCAGCGGGGATGCAAGGCGACTTCCTACAGCGCTTCAGGGTGGAGCTGAACGAGATCGAGCGCTGCCAGCTCTCCATCACCGGGTGGGACGGAGCGCCCCTGGAGCAGGGCCGCGACTGGTCCTGCCGCGGGTTCTCGGGCTCCGGGCGAATCGAGGCCCCCGTGGTGTTCGTGGGCTACGGCCTCTCCGAGCCCGAGCGTGGGTACGACGACTACTCGGGGATCGACGTGAGGGGCACGCTGGTGTTGGCCTTCAAGCAGGCGCCCGCCTGGAAGCTGGACGACCAGGGCTGGGGAGAGGATCACAGGCCCCGCCCGAAGGCTCGCGCCGCCGTGTCTCACGGCGCTCTGGGGGTGTTCACCGTGTCGCGCCCCGACGTCGAGTGGAATCCGAGACCCATCGGCTCGGTCATGCACGGTCCGGGTCGGCAGGCCCAGGGCGTACCCCAGATGGAATTGGATGCGCCGGTGGGCGAATGGCTGGTGCGGGGCACTGGGCTGGACCTGGCTGGGCTCCAGGCGCGCATCGACCAAGCCCAGGCTCCGGCTTCGCTGGCTCTCGACGTGCTGGCCGAGATGAACGTGGAGGCGTGGTACGAGGAGCAGGCTCCATCCGCCAACGTGGTGGCCTTGCTCCGGGGCGCCGATCCCGAGCTTCGAGACGAGTACGTCATCATCGGTGCCCACCTGGACCACGTGGGCACCCAGGGGGACGTGCTGTACCCGGGCGCCAACGACAACGCGTCGGGATCCGCCTCGGTCTTGGCCATCGCCGAGGCCATGGCGAGGAGTCCGGAACGTCCCGCCCGTTCGGTCATCTTCGCCCTCTGGGCAGCCGAGGAGAGCGGCCTGCTGGGGTCCACGCACTTCGTCGAGAACCCCTTGGTACCCCTCGATGGGGTGGTGGCCGTCTTGAACATGGACTGTGTGGGACACGGCAGCGGCACCCTGAGCTTGGGGGGACGGGGAGCCTCGCCTCGGCTCTGGGAACTGGCCCGCGGGCTAGACCGAGAAGGAATCACCGTCGAGGAGAGTGGGTACGGGGGAGGCGCCGATGCGCAGCCCTTCTTCGACGCCGGATTGCCCACGCTCTACTTCGCCACGGTGGACTCCTACACCCACCTGCACAAGCCGGAGGACACCGTGGGCACGCTGGACCCGGCCCTTCACGCGGCCGTCGCGCGCTTGGCCGGGCGTACCGTGTCGGCCATCGCGCAGGGCGACTACCAGCGGGAGGAGCGGGTCCCCAGGGAAGAATAGGCGGCGTCTCGCGCAGCGATCGACCTGTCGGTCGGACGGTCTTGGATAAAAGCCGTCCCTGCTTGCGGCACGGTGATGCATCGCTTATCTGCGGCGCCTGCCTCTCGCCATTCCTTTGGGGGAACCGTGGCCATACGCGTCACCATGACCATCGCGCTGCGGGACGAGAACGGCGTGCAGTTTGGGACCCTCGAGAAAGTGTCCGACCGTCACCTGCAGGTGCAGAGCACGGCCGAATATGCCAAGAGGCAGCCCCTGGAGTTCCAGTTCGCCCTCGAGGGTTATCGGGCCAGCGTCCAGGGGGACGCGGTAGTCGTGCGGGTCGCGCCCCCCCCGGCGGACCTGGGTGGCGCCACCTACGCCTTGAAGATCCTCGCCGTCTCCGAGAAGGTCCAGAAGCTCTACCGCCAGTGGCTCTACGATCTCGCCCAGGGCGGTGGCTCCTCGAACAGGCCTCACGAGCACCACGCCTCGTCCATCTCTTCCACCATCTCCGATGCCGATGCGCGACGCGCCCGGGGCCAGGCCAGGCTCGCGGCCATCGAGGAACGCAGGGCGCAGGCGCGCACGAGTTCGGTGGTGTCGAGCATCGTGGGGTCCTCCACGGTGTCGGGCGTGCCTGCGGGCATTGGCCGAGACGCCCTCCGAAGAACCCTCCACGGTTGGGCGGCGCGATCATCCTCCTCGGGCTCCACGCCTGCCGCAGAGCGGGCGGACGATCCCAGCCAGCCTCCCCGCCGGCGGCTGCGGGTGGACCCCATCGTCGACGACCGTGACTCGGTCAGCTCCGTAGTCTCCTCCTCGGCTTCGCGGGCTTCCCGGGAGCGGCCCCGAGTCTCGGTGCCCCCCGTCAGCACCCCTTCGGACTGGAGCACGGCTTCTTCCACCAGGCGACGCGGGAAGCGCCGCCGCATCGAGGTCAAGGTCACCGATCATACCGAACCTCCGCGGGTGCTGGTGTGCTTCCACGATCCCAAGCGCTTCCTGGCCATGTACCGCGACCATCTGGACAGGGACGTCCTCTTCCTGCGCCACGATGGCCCGGTCCTGCCCATGGGCGGTTCGGTGCGGGTGCGCCTGGTCACGCCCACGGAAGACGTGGTGCTCTGCGATGCCACGATCCAGGCCGTTCTACCTTCGGGTGTGGGAATCGTGCTGTCGCTCGACGATGACGATCGATCCCTGCTGCGACGCACGGCCGCCAGCTTGCTTCGCAGGAAGTAGCCAACCAAAGCCCGAAATCGAAAAAGGCGCTCGGGGGGTGTAAGCCCGCCCTGTCCCGGTCCGTTCTCGACCCGCAACTACGCAAGGAGAACGAGCCATGTCCCGCCAAGCCACCTTCCTCTTCCTCGCCTTCGGTTCCCTGGTCATCGCGTCATGCACCCACAAGGTCATGGAGCCCGGCGAACTCCCCGAGTCGACCGATCTCGAGTCTCTCGACGAGGTCGGCGGTGCCGACGGGAGCCTCATTCCCGAGCTGACTACGGCGGTGCCGAGTGCCGATCCGGCGCCGGCCGCGACCACCCCTACCCCGGATGCGCCCATCCTGGTCGAGGCCGAGGAAGCCGCCGGTGATTGCGACGACGAATTCGGGGCGATCGCCGATGTGGAGACGAGCGCCGACTACAGCGGCCGGGAGCTCAGCCGGTCCGAGGGCAAGGCGAGCGCCGCCTCCATGTCCGCCGGCCCCTCCCTCCTCGCCGTCGCCTCCCGCTCCAAGAAGGACCGTCGCCAGGACAACGGCTCGCTCGACAGCATGGTCGCCGGCGGCAGCGCCAGCATGGCCCAGCCCGTCGCGACCCCCACTGGTGGCCAAGGGGCAGCCTACTACGTGCCGCCCGCACCCCCGGCGGAGCCGGCGCCGAAGCCGGAGCCGGAGCCCGAGGTCGTGCAGCAGTCCACCACCGAGGACTACACCGACCACGGCGTCAACCCCTTCACCATCGTGACCCAGGATGCCCTGTCCACCTTCAGCATCGACGTGGACACGGCCAGCTACTCCATCGCTCGGCGCAAGATCGAGGGTGGCTCCCTGCCCCCCTCCGCCGCCGTGCGGGTCGAGGAGTTCGTCAACTACTTCGACTACGACTACCCCGAGCCCTCCAGCGGCCCCTTCGCGGTGCACATGGAAGCGATGCCCGATCCCTTCCGTCCCGGTCACCACGTGCTCCGTGTGGGTGTGCAGGGCGACGAGATCTCCCGGTCCGAGCGCCCCCCCGTGCACTTGACCTTCCTGGCCGACGTCAGCGGGTCCATGTCCAGCGGCGACAAGCTGCCCTTGGCCAAGGAGTCCATGCACATGCTGGTGGACGGCCTGCGCGAGGACGACACCGTGGGCCTTTGCACCTACGCCGGCCGCGTCGCTCGGGTGCTCGAGCCCACCTCCGCCGCCAACAAGCGGGCCATCCACGACGCCATCGAGGCCCTCAACTCCGGCGGCTCCACCGCCATGTCCTCGGGCATCGACATCGCGTACGACATGGCCTGGGAGACCTTCCAGGAGGGCCACGAGAACCGTGTCATCATCATGTCGGATGGAGACGCCAACGTAGGCAACACCAGCTGGGAGACCATGCTGTCGAACATCAAGGGCTACGCCGATCGTGGCGTCACGGTCAGCACCATCGGCTTTGGCATGGGCAACTACAAGGACACGCTCATGGAGCAGTTGTCCAACAACGGTGACGGCAACAACTACTACATCGACGACCAGGCGCAAGCCCAGCGCGTGTTTGTCGAAGAGCTGGGCGGCACCCTGGTCACCATCGCCCGCGACGTGAAGATCCAGGTGGAGTTCAACACCGACAGCGTCTACTCCTACCGGCTCATCGGCTACGAGAACCGCGACATCGCCGACGTGGACTTCCGCAACGATCGCGTGGACGCAGGCGAGGTGGGCAGCGGCCACAACGTCACCGCGCTGTACGACGTCATCCTCCGCGACGGCTACGCCCGCGAGCTGGCCACCGTGCGCCTGCGCTGGGAAGCCCCCGGGGCCGACAAGGCGGCGACCGAGAAGGCCTTCCGCTTCTCCCACAGCGCCCTGAAAGAGACCAGCTACCTCACCTCCCGCGCCACCCGCGTCGCCTACTCCTCCGCGACCTTCGCCGAGATCCTGCGCCACAGCCCCCATGCGGCCGAGATCTCCCTCGAGCGCCTGGCCAAGTTCGCCACCCAGGCCGCCCGCTCCGGCAACAAGGATGACATGGAGCTGGTGGAGCTGATGCGCAAGGCTGCCGACCTGGGCGTGCAGAACGTGGCCTCCGTCTACTAGACATCCCCCCTTTCCTCCGTGGGGCTCGGATGCTCCATAGCCCCCCCGGCTTGGTGGCCGGGGGGGCGCTTTCTTCAGGGTAGCCAGTTCTCGATCTCGCCATTGAGCTCGAAGCCCGTGATGGTCTCGAGGGCGCCGCTGTCGCTGTCGTAGAAGCTGACGAGGTTGGCGCGTACCTCCACGCGGCGCTCCTCGAGGGTCTCGGCGTCCAGGATGCTGATGTCGTCCGAGCCTTCGTTGAACACCACCGCCATGCGGTAGTCCGAGGTGGTCAGTGCGATCTCCGGATTCGCGCCCACCGGCACCGTGATGACGTCCAGCGAGGGCACCGTCACGCGGGTGGCTACGGTCCCCGATTCGGCC
>PVBE013011317.1_pt1 | contig 16207 bp, 11 predicted proteins | sample 1631181 | NCBI WGS metagenome assembly PVBE01 (sample SAMN08397723, study PRJNA350692) | Marine metagenome, whole genome shotgun sequencing project. | isolation source: water | place: Pacific Ocean | collected 2012-04
CGACAAGGAGGGCTTCCTGCTCGAGGAGTACGACGACATCTCGCTGCTCTATAACCCCGCGGTGAACCAGATTCCCTTCGAGGGGTTGCGTCCGTGGCGCTTCCGAGACGAGCGCACTGGTCTCGCGTTCGCGCTGATCGTTCGTTTCTGCGCCGCGGCGTTGCGTCACAAGTACAGCGACAATCTCTTCGACGGCGACCCGCTCTACGCGCACCTGTTGGGGCGCGAATCCGAGCTTGCCGGCTTCGCCCGCCCCGACGTGTTCGCCAAGGTCGCCATCGCCGCCATCAAGGCCGCCGAGGCGCCCTACGACAAGACCGAGCTCCTCGACAGCGCGCTCGACGCCTATCCCGCGGCCGTCGATGGGCTGCCGGAGTTCGTGGCCCGGTTCCGCGGCGGCGTCGGTCGATACAACGAGATCACGGCGTTCTCCGACGAGGAAGACTCGGGTTCCGACGACGGGTCCGGGGCCGATGGCGACGGCGCGGCGTCGACGACCGGCTCCGCCGCGGACGACGGCGGCGGAGCCGTCGCGTCGGCGCCCGACGACTCCGCCGAACGCATCACGTTCCTGCTCGGCGCCGTCAAGGACCGCTTCGGAGACCGGTTCTCCGACTTCGAGATCGGAGTCGTTCACGCGCCCCCGGACCGGACCCACCTCGACATCTCGCTGACGATCGCCACGCAGCGGTACGACCTGCGCTTATATGACAGCGCCGGCAGCGACCAGTACTTCTTCCAGACCGACCGCTTCAACGTCGTCCACACGAACGATATCGACCAGCACTCGAGTGTGGATGTCGAACGCATGCGCCAATTCCTCGACGTGTTTGGACGCGCTGTCGCGGCGTATTCGCCGGAGTTGATGGTGCACGGCGGGTAGCATCGGGCCGCCTCGAGAAGCGGGGCGGTGGACGGCGATGACGCGAATGCCTACGATCCGCGACCGGACGCGCGACGGCTCGGGCGTCCCACCGTCGCCGTCGCCCGAACCCCGCGGAGTCGCCGTGACACACCCCGATCCTCCCGTCGCCATCGTCACCGGCGCGTCCCGCGGGCTCGGCCGCGCCTTCGTCGAGGCGTTGCTCCGTCGCGGCTATCGCGTCGGGTGCCTGGCGCGCGAGTCCGCCCACTTCCGCCGCATGCTGTCGCAGGTCGACGCCGCCAGCGACAGGACGCTGGCATTGGCCTGCGACATACGCGACACGATTGCCGTCGACGCCGCCGTGCAGCAGGTCGTCGGCGCATGGGGGCGCGTCGACGTGCTGGTCAACAACGCCGGTGTCGGCGTCAGGGGTCCGGTTCGCTCGTTCGCCGACACCGACTGGGCGTCGATCGTCGACACGAACCTCTCCGGCGCCTTCCGGTGCACGCGGGCGGTGCTGCCGGTGATGGAGCGACAGGGCTCCGGGCACGTGTTCATGATCTCCAGCTTCTCCGCCGAGACCGCCGGCGCCGAAGAAGCGCCCTACGGCGCGTCGAAGCGCGCGCTCCAGGGCTTCGCCCGCGCGCTCGGCGAAGAGGTGCGCGCCGCCGGCGTCCAGGTCACCGTCATTACGCCCGGCGACATCGACAAGACACGCTTCATGGGCGGGGGCGTCTCCCCTGAGGACGCCGAGCGCTATCGCTACTCGGTGCCGGCCGCCGAGCTGGCGTCGCTCCTCGTCGAGTGCCTCGATCGCACCGCAAACGTCTGGGTGCGCGAGGTGACGATTTCGCCGCTCATCGAGCGCGAGCACCACGAACGCGCGGGCGATGCGGGGCTGGAACTGAGGCAGGGCGACGCCGACGCGCGTCCGCCGCTTCGCGTCCGACGCCCGCTCCCGGTACCCCACGGGGCAGGGCCGGACGTGCGGGCCTTCGAAGCCTACAACGCCAATCTGCCGGCGTTCGTTCTCGACGTCGGCGACGCCGACGACGCGCCTACACCGACGGAGCACCTGTTCCGGGTCCTTCGGCACGGGGCGGCGTTCGGACTCGGCCGGGGTGCGATCGTCGGTCGGGCCCCGCTCCGCTTCGCCGGGCTGCTCGAGACCGTTTGCTACGGTCGCCTGCATGGCGTCGACACCTTCTCCATCCGTACCGACGGGGAGCGGGTCGGCGACGGGTATCTGGTCTCGGAGCTCGTGCGGCTCGGGGTCACCGCGTGGGAACTGGCACCGCGCGGACAGTTCGACCCGGCCGTCTTCGATCTCCTCGCCCGGGCTCTCGACGGCGTGCCGGGGGCTCGGCTGAACATCCGCCTCGGGGTCCGGCACCTGGCCGAGGTCCCCGCCATCGTCGGTCGCCTCGGCGGTTCGGAGCCCAACGCGGGTCCCGCGCTCGGGCTCGCGCTCGACCTCTTCGACGCCGCCGCCGATGTCGACACCCCGGACGCGGTGGTCGACCGGCTCGGAGCGGCCCTCACCGCCGCGGACGCGTTCGGCCTGCCGTTTCATGTCGAGGGTCTGCCCGGCTGCTTGTTGCGGGGGCAGCCCGAGCGTCACTTCGCGTTTCCCGTCGAGGACACATTCGACCCGCTGCTTCGGGCCTGGGCGGTCGTCGACCGGCCGGCCTCGCCGAAGCCGGCGTCTTGCGAGAGCTGCGCGCTGACAGCCCGTTGTTCAGGGCCGAGCCCGTGGCTGGCCGATGCGGGCATCCCCGATCTGTTCCGGCCGGTCGAGACGTTGCCCCCGGGCTGGATGCCTCCCGAGCAGGGGCGATCGCCGTCCGCGGCCGGAGCCGGCGAAGGCGGTGGTCGGGGCGATGCCCTCCGACCGTCGAAGGGCGGCTCCTTCGAGCCCTGGCTGAAGTCCGGAGACGACGACAAGGTGGTCGTCCACGTGGCTGTCGAACGCCTGTCGATCCGAGAGGCACGCATCGCCAACGCGGGCGGCGCGCGCCTGATCCTCGACCACGAGCCGCCGACGGCCGACGAGCTCGCCGAGAACCCGTATGTCGCCTATGTGCACATCGCTGTCCCTGCGCCGGCCGGTCCCGCCGAGCATTACCGAGCACCGTTCGGATCGGTGGCGGCGCCCGGGTCCCGCGAGAGCATGACCGCCCGCCTCAAGGTGAAGTCGCACGTGTCGATGAACGAGCCCACCGAGGTCAGCGACGGCTCCAACGCGCTGATCGAGAGCATCGGGGCCGCGTTCGCGGATGCCTCAGCCGACGGGGACGCACTCACGGCGACCGTCGATGACCTGATCGCCGGGTTCCGGAGAGCCGAAGAGAACTCGTCCGAGTGATCGCTCGGAGACGCGCGTTGAACGCCGAGGAGCGGGCTCGTACGATGGGCTCGACCTCCGCAAGGAGCCCGAGATGTCTGGCCGCCCCCCGCAATGCCGCCGGTCGCGCGTCGGCGACAAGGCCCGCTGCACCTCGCGCGGTCGACTCGTGTTCCGCCGCGGCGGCAAGCGAGATCTGAGGACCCGTTCGATCGCGTGGCTCGCGTGGTGCGCGGCTGCCCATCGCAGCGGCCGGGCGCTCACATCGAGATCGAACCCTTCCGGAAGTCGCTCTTGGCGATGTGAACGTTGATGCATACCGGCCGGCCCTCCGCTGCGTGGCGCTTCGCTTCGTCGAGAACCTCGTCGATCCGGTCGTTCTCGGTCAAGAGCAGGCCCACGCCCCCGTAACCCTCGGCGACCTTGTGGTAGTCGGTGCGGAGCAGCAGGGTGCCGACATCGTCGCCGAGGATCTCGACCTGCTCGCGGGCGATCTGGGCCCACGCCGCGTCAGTGCCGATCACCGCGATCGGAGCGAGATCGTGGCGCACGTAGGTGTCGAACTCGGCCAGGCTGTAGGCGCTGGAACCGTCGCCATAGATCAGCCATGTCTCGGTGTTCGGCCGGCTGACGGTCGCCCCGACGGCGAAGCCACCGCCCACCCCGAGCGTGCCGAACACGCCGGGGTCGAGCCACGACAATGGGCCGCGAGGCCGCAGCGTGTACGCCCCGGTCGCGACGAAGTCGCCACCGTCGACGACGAGCACGGCGTCGTCGTCGAGCTTCTCCTCCAGGCGGCGGAAGAACTCGACGGGATTCACCAGGTCGTCCGACGGGGTCGCCTGGACGTCGATGTCGGCTTCGCGTTGCCTCTCCAGGTCACGCCCGATCTCGGCCCAACCCGTCCACTGACCGGGACTCGGTGGTGAGGTCGCGGCGGCGAGGCGTTGGAGAAAGTCCCCGGGGTGCCCCAGCACGCCGATGTCCGGGCGGCGGTTCTTGTAGAGGTCCCGCCAGCTCAGGTTCGCCGAGACGAGCTTCGCCTGCCGGTTGATCTTCTGCCCATATCCGAGCCGGAAATCGAAGGGGAAGCCCGCCACGATCACGAGGTCGGCATGCCGGAGCGCCGCCGAGCGATGGTGGATGAACTGAACCTCGCTCTGCCGCCCCAGCAGGCCCCGCGCCATTCCGCCGAGGAAGGTGGGGATGCCGATCGACTCGACCGCGGCGCCGAGCGCTGCCGCCTGGTCCGGGGCGTAGTTCACCACTGCCTGGCTGCCGATCACGAGGACCGGACGCTCCGATCGGGCGAGCGCCCCGGCGACCCTGCGCGCGTGCTTGTCGAGGTCGCCCGTGACGAGCCGGCCGATCCGCGGGGTCGGGAAGTCGAGTGGCACGTGCGGCTGACCGAACTGGCGGGCGAGGTGTGCCTTGAGGAAGAGCGCGAGGGCCTGTTGCCCGGCACCCTTGGGGTTGTCGAGCCCCGCCTCCTTGACGAACCACTCGCGGACCACCGACTCGGGGTAGAGCAGGTCGACCGGGATCTCGACGAACACGGGGCCCGGGACGCCGTCGACGGCAATGCGTAGCGCCTTCTCGACCGTCGGTCCGACCGCGTTCACCGTGCGCACGCTCGTCGCCCACTTCGTGATCGGGCGCATGATCGCGAGCTGGTCGATGTCCTGCAGCGCGCCCCGCCCCTGGAGCACCGTCGGCGTCGCGCCGCCGAGCACGAGCACCGGCGACTGCGCCATCTCGGCGTTCTTCACCGCCGTCATCGTGTTCGTCACCCCCGGGCCGGCGGTCACGGCGGCCACGCCGGGAATCCCCGTCACCCGCGCCGCCGCGTCGGCCGCGAACACGGCGCTGACCTCGTCGCGGACGTCGACGACCGACAGGCCGTGGCGTTTCGCACCGACCAGGATCGGGGAGATGTGGCCGCCGCAGAGTGTGAAGACGTGACGAGCCCCCGCCGCGGCGAGTCGCTCGCCAACGAGGAAGCCGCCGTCGACAGTGGACGAGGCAGTCTGGGTCATGGACGGGATTCGGGGCGGGTCAGGTGCGCCGAAGCACGAGGCCGCTCTCTACCACCGATGCCGCCGCAGCGCCCGGCTTTTCGAGCCCGCGGTCAGCGACGACGTCGTCGCCGTCGCGGCGCCGCCCCGGCGGGACGTCGATCACCGTCGCCACCGCCGCTCGGGTTCCCGGCCGCCTTCGTCGGGGCGTTCGTACCGGCCGATGCGGACTCTTGCCCCGCGGGTTGCCCGCCGCCCCGCCCGGACCCGCCCTGGCGCCTGCGTCGTCGCGGGGGCCCCTGCGCCGTGTCGGAGTCGCCCGAACGGTCCGAGGAGCGTCGTCTGTCCGACCCCCGATTCCCTCCGCCCTGGGCGCTCCGACCGTCCGAGCCGGATCCGCGCGACGGTCCCGACGTCCCTCGTCCGCCGCCGCGCCGCCCCGGCGCCGGGACAGCCGCCGCGTGGTGGAAACGATGGTCGTCCACGACCGGAATCTCCTGTCCGATCAGGCGTTCGATCGCCCGCAGGTAGTCGCCCTCGGTCTCGTCGCAGAACGCGATGGCGACTCCGCTGCGTCCCGCACGCCCGGTCCGCCCGATCCGGTGCACGTAGCTCTCCGGTTCGTTCGGTAGGTCGTAGTTGAAGACGTGGCTGACGCCGTCGACGTCGATGCCGCGCGAGGCGACGTCGGTCGCGACGAGGATCGGCAGATCGCCGTCTCGGAATCCGTCGAGCGCCCGCCGACGCGCGTTCTGCGACTTGTTGCCGTGAATCGCGGCGGCTTCGAATCCGGCGCGATCCAGCTGTTTCACCAGGCGGTTCGCGCCGTGTTTCGTTCGCGTGAACACGATGGCCTGCTCGACGCCGAGGTCCACCAACAGGTCGGCCAGGAGCAGCTTCTTCGACGATCGCTCGACGAACATCACCTGCTGCTCGATCTGCTCCACCGTCGGCGACTCCGGCGCGACATCGACCCGAACCGGGTCGCGGACGAACGACGACGCGAGCTTGACGATGCTCGGCGGCATCGTCGCCGAGAAGAGCAGGTTCTGTCGCTGTGACGGCAGCATCCGGAGCACGCGCTTGATGTCGTGGATGAAGCCCATGTCGAGCATCCGATCGGCCTCGTCGAGCACGAAGATCTCGACCGCGCCGAGGTCGATCTCGCCCTGTCCGCAGAGGTCGAGCAGGCGGCCCGGAGTCGCGACCAGAATGTCGATACCGCGTCGCAACGAGTTGACCTGGGGCCTCTGGTTGACGCCGCCGAAGATCACGTCGTGGCGCAGGTGCGTGTGCCGCCCGTAATCGGAGAAGCTCTCCCCGATCTGCGCCGCCAGCTCGCGGGTCGGCGACAGCACGAGAGCGCGGATCTCGCGGTGGCCGCGCGGGACGGTCTCACCGCCCAGGGTCTGCAGCACCGGCAGGGCGAAGGCCGCCGTCTTGCCCGTGCCCGTCTGGGCGCAACCGATCAGGTCGCGGCCCTCCAGGAGCGCCGGGATCGCCTGGGCCTGGATCGGGGTCGGGTGCGTGTAGCCGGCTTCGGAGACGGCCCGCCGCAGAGGCTCGATCAGGTCGAGCGAATCGAAACGCATCAAGGGTCCCTGGTGGGAAGGTCGCCGCGGTCGGCGGCGGGGTCGGATGGGCTCCGTACCCGGTCCGGCCCGGCGTGTCCAATGCCAATGCCGGCCGCGCCGGACCGAGCCGAGGGGGCCGTCGTCCGCGTCGACGCGCTGATTGGCGGTCTGCTGGTGTCGCCGAACCTCACCTTCGCGATCGCCCACGACGCACGTATCGGCGCCGGCCGCGTCGCCGCCGTCATCGTCCGGCCGACGTTGCTGGCCGTGTTCACCCTTCCGGCGATCGCCGCGCTCGTCGGTCATCTCCGGTGAAGTCCACCGCCCCTCGGCATCGCCCGACCCCGCCTGGGGGCGCGCCGAACTACTCGATGGGAACAATGGCGTCGAGCCGCGCTGTTCGGCGGGTGACGCGGGTCTCGATGTTGCCCGGAGCGAAGATGGTCTCGGCCATGGCAACGAGGTTCTTGGCGACCTCGTAGGCGTATCCGCTATCGTTCATCAGCGACGTCGCCATGCCCGGCTGGATCTCGTCCCCGCGCAGGAGGGCCTCGATACGCCTGTTGAGCTCCAGGTCGGCCCCGCGCATGTCGGCCTTCACCCCCTCGAGGGGAAGGTCTCGGTCATACTTCCACGGCCGAGGCGTACGTAGTGGAGTTGGCGCAGCACCCGCGCCAGGCGGACGCGTAGCCCGTCGTATTCGTCACGCATGGCCCGGTTGTCCGACGCCATGTACCGCGTCAGGTTCTTCTGCAGGTGCTTGGCCGCCTTGATCGCTTCGACCGCGTCGCGGCTCGCCAGGCGGGTCTCGAAGAGCTCGTCGGCCTGCTGGGGGTTGGTGGCGGGTTGCGCGCGGCTGACGAACGCGACGATCGCGTTGTAGAGCGCCTTCGCCGTCTGCTCGTACTCGTGGTCGATGTCGTAGGGCGTCACGTCGCGCGAGCGACGAACGACCTGCTCCAGCGATTCGCCGGACAAGATGTCGCTGCCCTGCAGACAGAGGGTGTGGGCGATGATGGCGAAGGCGTTGTCGTAGAGGTGGACCGTCTCCTTTCGCGCGGCCTCGATGGCGGCCTCGGGCGCCCCGAGCGCAGCCTCGTGCAGATAGAGCGGCTCCGTGCGCGGCGTCTCCCGCCCGGGCATGCGTATGACCAGCTGATCGGCGAGGCGGCGGGTGAACGGAAGCATCGCCACGATGCCGATCAGGTTGAACAGGGAGTGGAAGACGGCCAGCTTCAACGTCCAGTCGTCGGCTGCGATACCGACCGCTTCACTGATCCCGTCGACCGCCCACACCATCGGGTGGATCGCGCCGATGGCAATCGCCGCGGTCACCGTGTTGAAGATCAGGTGCGCAGCGGCCAGCCGCTTGCCCTCCACGTTGGCGCTCATCGACCCGAGGATGGCGGTGATCGTCGTGCCGATGTTGGCCCCGATCGCCAGGGCGAGGGCGTTTTCGTACGTCACCTGTCCGGCTGCGAGCCCGGTGATGATCAGCACGAGCGTCGCGTGGCTCGACTGCATGATCACCGTGGCGACGACGCCGATCAGCGCAAAGAGCATCAACCCGGGGTAGCCGGCGACGGCGAACGAGGTCAGGTCGATCGTGTCGCGGAACGCCTCGAACCCCTCCTTCATGTAGTGGATGCCCAGGAAGAGGAACCCGAGCCCGTTGGAGACGTTGCCGATGCCGCGGAGTATCTTGTGCTTGTGGAGCACCAGGATGATGCCGAACACCAGCATCGGCATCGCGAACGCCGCGATGTCCACCTTGAGGCCCAAACCGGCGATCAACCAGGCCCCGGTCGTCGTCCCGAGGTTCGCACCGAAGATCACGCCGATGCCGGCGTACAGGGTGATCAGACCCGCGCTCAGGAACGAGATCGTGATCACCGAGACCAGCGAACTCGACTGCATCAGGGTTGTGCTGACCACCCCGAACGTCAGACTCTTCCAGAGGCGATCCGTCGTGGCCTCGAGGACCTTCTCCAGCAATCCGCCGGTGAACGCTGCGAACCCCTGCTCCAGCGCCAGCATTCCGAAAAGAAAGATCGCGACGCCCGCGGCGATAGCCTTGAAGTCGGGGCTGACCCAGAAACCCCAGGACAGCACGAGCAGCACCACCGGCAGAACGACGCGTTGCATGAGTCGAGACTAACCGATCTCGGGTGCGAAAATGAAGGACGGTTGCGTGTTCGTGCGCGCCCCCCGAATATGCGGCGCCGACGGCCCCCGAGCAGCCAGGACACCGTGAAGGAAAAGCACATCCGCATTCGCATCGAGCAGTGCCTCTCCCTCGCCAAGGCCTCGAACTGCCCCCGCCGCAAGTTCGGCGCCCTGTTGCTCGATCCGCACCGCAATGTCGTACTCATGGACGGCTACAACGGCGGGCCGCGTGGCGGCGGTGAGCTCTGCGGGGACGACGAATGCCTGCGGGACACCCAGAACGTGACCTCGGGCACGCGTATGGAGATCGGCTGCCACCACGCGGAGATGAACGTGGTCTGCAACTGCGCCGCGTCCGGTGTCCGCACACAAGGGGCCTGGCTCCTCGTGACCGGCGAGCCGTGCATGATGTGCGCGAAACTCCTGCACCACGCCGGCATCACGCGTGTGATCATCGTCGGAGGCGGGTACGCTGGGGAGAACGGCGTCGCCTATCTCCGGACCCACGGCGTCGAAGTCGTCGCTGTCGACGGGCCCCAGGACCCGCGCCTCAGCATCGACGACCTTCCCGGCTGAGCCCGGCCCCGGAGCGCCGCCGTAGACCGACAGGTGCGCGCGGCGCTCGCGCATGACCCACACCGGCCAGATGTCCGAACAACGAGGCCAGCTCCCCATCATCGCGGTCGCGTTCACCCTCGCGTTCGTGGTGCTGGCGAGCTACGAGATCGTGCGGTCTCCGGTGGAGTCGCTCTTTCTCGAGCGCCACTCGATCGACGAGCTGCCCCGGGTGTGGATGCTCGTCGCCGCCGGCGCGTTGGCGGTCGTGGCGATCTACAACCGATTCGCCGCGCGATTGTCGCTGGTGCGGCTGTTTCGGGCCTCCGTCGTCGTCAGCATCGTCTCCGGTGCGCTGCTGCTGGGCCTGGACCGGGTGGGCACACCGCTGATCGCGTACGCGCTCTACGTCTGGAAGGACGTCTACATCGTCGTCCTCGTCGAGGGGTTCTGGAGCATTGCGAACGCCACGTTCCGCGTCCGGTCCGCACGCTGGCTCTACGGCCTCTTCTGTGCCGTCGGCTCGCTCGGGGCGATGGCAGGGGACGCCGCCGGGGGGGCGATCGCCCTGCGCTGGGGAACCGAGAACGAGTTGTGGTTCGTGCTGCCGCTGCTCGCGGTGGCCTGGCTGCTGGCGGTCGTTCTCCAGCGCCTGGTCCGCATCGACATCCCCCCCGGTGAGCGCGCGCCCTCGCCGAAGTTCAGCGAGGGCGTCGCCGTGCTGCGTCGCAGCCGCTACCTGCTCTGGGTCCTGACGATGGTGCTCCTCGTGCAGGTCGTCGTGACGCTGGTCGACTTCGAATTCCACTCGACGCTGCGCGAGGCGATCGACGACACGGACACGCGGACTGCCTTCATCCACAAGGTCTACTTCTTCATCAACCTCGGCGCCCTGGTGCTGCAGGGGCTGACGGGTCCGATCCTCAAGCTGGCCGGCGCGGCACGCACGCTGGTCGCCATCCCGCTGGTCGTCGGCGGGAGCGTGGTCGCGTTCGCCCTCGCCCCCGGGGTCGGGGTGGTGGCGTTCGCCAAGGTGGCGGGCAAGTGCTTCGACTACTCCCTCTTCCGGGCGGCCAAGGAGATCCTCTACATCCCGCTCTCCTATGCCGAGAAGACGCAGGGCAAGGCGTTCGTCGACATCCTGGCCTACCGCGTGGCCAAGGGCGGGGCATCTCTGTTGCTGCAGGCGATCCTCCTGGTCGCGTCCGCGGCGCTCGTGAGTTGGGTCGCGGTGCTCTTCGTGTTCGCCTGGCTCGCGGTCGCGATCGTCATCGGTCGACGCTACCGCGATCGGGGCTCCGAGTAGCCTAACGCCGCATCCCGGGGCCAGCCCCCGACATACGATCAGGCGGGTGCCTGCGCGTCGAGCACCAGTGCCGGCGCGCCATCGACGCGGTCCACCGTCACGTCGACGAGCCCGGCCGAGCGCGCCATCGCTACGAACTCGTCCCGGTCGAACGACCGGCCGGCGACCCAGGTGCGGAACCCGGCGAGGGCCACGCTCCGGAGCAGTCGCGGGATCCGCCAGCGATTCACGAACGACACCGTGTCGTCGAAGGTACAGGCGCGGTCGACCTCCACGACGAAGACCCGCGCTCCGGGCTTTGCGATTCGCCTGCACTCGGCCAGCCCCCGCCTCGGGTCGGGCCAGTGCTTGATCGACGCGACGCTCAACACGCCGTCGAAGGTGTCGTCATCGAAGGGCAGGTCCATCGCGTCGCCGACGGCGACCGGAACGCCCGAGCGGCGGCGCGCACGCTCAGCCTGGTGCGGTGACAGGTCGACGCCCTCGAACGCGATGCCAGCGTGTCGGGCGACGAGCGCCGCGAGCACCTGCCCGCCCCCGCAGCCGACGTCGATGACGCGCGATCCCGGCGCCGGGGAGAACGCGAACGAGTCGGCGTACTCGACGATCGCGGGGGCGACGAAGCGGTCGTAGATCCACGCCTCGGCAGCCGAGTACGGCGTGGTCATGTCTGCGAGCAGGGTCATCGACAGCGTGCCGTGGAATGAGCGCGGACGCCCGCGGTCGGCGTCATCGGACCGGGCTGATGCGAACGGTGCGCACGGCGTCAGAGCCGTTTTCGCGGGTGGAGTCGATGATCACGTCGACCGCTCCCGAGAGGTCGTGGGTGCCGTGCAGGTCCCAGACCAGGCCATCGTTGTCGCGCTGAGCGATGCGGCGTTCGACACCGCCGACGATCGCCAGCATGCCCGCGGGATTCCGATTCGTCGTGTGTCGGCCTTCGATCCACACCTCGTACCGATCGGCGATCACGTCGTCGAAGCGGAAGATCGCCCGTCCATGGGTCGTCCGGTCCGGGTCGTAGCGGCCGTCGCACTCCGTGTGCTCGTCGAAGCGAGCAGTGTACGCGTAGTCCCGGCAGTCCAGCACCCAGTTCCGGCGCTGCTCGAACGTGGCGTCGCGGTAGTAGATCGACCGCTCCACTCCGTCGCCGGTCGGGCCCGGGTCCGGATCGGGACGGGGGTCGACGCCCAGCGCCGAAGCGAACCAGCCGATCACGGTGTCGGCCGCGTGATCGAAACGGAGGTTCCGCGGACCCGAGTCGGGAATCGGGTAACCCTGCGCGGGGTCGTACCAAAGGTGGAACCAGAGCCCGGTCTCCTCGGCGCGGGCGATGGCCGCGGTCGCGTCCGCGCCACCGAAGCCGCCAGCGAAGCCCCATCCGTCGTTCGAGAACGAGTCCGGAGGCCGCAGCCCCCCGGGGAGTGCGGCGATGGCACCCAGGCTGTGCAGGTGGTTCTCGTGGAAGTCGCCGACCCGAGCGCTATCACCGAACCCGCATCCGCACGGGTTCCGTCCGACCGGATCCGCCCACCCGCCCGCTGCGACGATCGCTGAGAGCGCGGTGGCGCCGGCCTCCGTGAGGTTGTCCTCCAGTGCCAACGCGAGCCGGAAGCGGATGCGGTCACGGTATTCGGAGACGACCTCGTCGAGCTCCCGAACGTAGGCCTCCAGCTCGAGCTGCACGGCCCGGTCGCCCCGGATCGCCGCGTCGAGATCCTCGGGCCCAAACGGGTATGCTCGCGCGTACCCGGGGCGACGGACACCCGGGCCGTTGAGCAGGAAGAGCTGAACATGGCGCTCGGTCGCCCCGGGGGTCGCCGCGGCGAAGCGCTCGAGAAAGAGCGCGAGCGCTTCGAGATGCGCTGCGTTCGCCGCCCGAGAACCGACCTCGCCGGTCGTGAACATCTGAACCCCATCGCGCTCGTAGACCGGTCCGAAGTCGAGCAGCACGGCCGTGAACGGACGAGCGAGTCCGCCGAGCACCGCGAACAGCTCCGCCGCCGGGAAGCGGGGCGAGAGCGCGGCGAACGCGGACACGCCGAGGGGCGTCGCGTGATCGATCACGTCGCTGGGGATCTCGTCGCCGCACCCCAGACCCGGGCCCGTGGCCTCGATGCGGACGTTCGCCACGCTGTAGAACGACACGGCCGGGGCGTCGACCGCGAGGAAGGCGAGTTGGTTCGTGCCGGCGACCAACATCCCGCCGAGATCGAGAACGACTGCGTGCGGTTGTCGAGCGCCTCGTCGGCTTCGAGCGCCATGCGGGCGCCGCCGTTGACGCGGAGCCAGCCCTCCTCGCCAGGGTGGTCCATGTCGTGGCCGTCGTAGTGCAGTGTCGCCGCCGTGATGACGGACGGGTTCGGTACCCCGGGCACCTCGACGACGACCCGATCGATGCTGTCGCTGTGCGTGTTGACCCAGTGCTCGCCGCGGGTCCCGCGATAGATGCACGTCTCGATCACCGGGTCGGGTGGCCCCGTGTCCGGGAGGTCGACATCGACGGGCGGGATGTCGGCGAAATCGGATGCGCCGTCTGTGGTCCCGGTCCCGCCGTCAGTGCGCGTGTCGTTCGCCGGCGTCGCGTCGCCCGGCCGGGACGCGTCGTCCGCGTCCCGCGTGCCCGTCGCTGCGTCATCCACTCCGGACAGGTCGCTCCCAGGGTCTCCGGCGTCTCCGGAGATGGCATCTCCGTCGATGTCGGGCACGCCGGACCGATCGCCCGCGCCGCTCTGCGTCTGTGCGCACGCGCCCAGCATCAGCGCCACCCCGATGGCCGCGGCGAGCCCCACGACCGGGGTACGCCAGTGAGAGAACGACGATGGCGACCTGACCATGAGACTCTCGGGAGGAGGGCGCCTCATCTTGCAGGGACCCGCCGCGGCCCGCAAGCTGCGAAGCCGCGTCCCGCGTCCCGCGTCCCGCGTGGCGATCGTTGCCGCCGCGGCCGCTGGGGCCGATACTCGGACGGTCGATCCTCCTGAACTCCGCCGTGTCAGCATTCTCCGCAGGCCCTCCCGTCGAGCTCGTCGAAGCCGCACCGCGGTCGACCGCGGACACGCGCTGTCCGGAGCAGTACCGCGACGGAATCGCGGTCGTGACCCTGCACGACGGTGACCGCGTCCCGCCGGGTCTGATCGCTTCGCCGCGGATCGCTCCGCTGGCCCAGGACGGGCAGCTGGCCGCCGCGGTCGACCGGGTCCGAGATTGGGGCGCAGACCGCGTCGCCCACCACCTCGCCTCGGCGCTCGGGATCGAAGGACACCACAGGGTTCGCATCTCGCGCGCGGTCGTCGATTTCAACCGGTTCCCGGGGGTCACCCGGCACGGCGCGGACCATCTCGACAAGCTCGCCCTCGGTGGCCCGGTCGCCGAGGCGCTCGACGACGACGAGCGACGCGCCGTGCTCGCGCAGTGCTACGACCCGATCTCCGCCGCGATGGAGCGGGTCATCGACGGGCGGCTGATCATCATCTCCATCCATACCTACGACGAGCGGAACGCCACCGACACCCAGCGCCCCGAGGTGAGCCTCCTCACCCGGTCCGACAGCTACCAGCGTCACTCGCGTCTCCCGTTCGGCCTCTTCGACCCCCTCTTCCCCGACGTGCTCGCCGAGTCGAGCGCCAAGCGGGTCCTCCGCGACCGCATCGCCCTCACGATCGAGAAGGCCGGCGTCTCGCTCGAACACAACTACCCCTACTGCCTCCCTGACGGCAGCCTCGAAATCCGCAGCCAGCCCTGGCTCTTCTTCCACCGCCTGCGCCATTCGTTCGAGTCGGACAACCCGGAGACCCTGGACGATCCGGTCTTCGACCTGGTCTGGGAGATGCTGTTCAACACCAACCTGCGCCGCGCCGACGCCGGGGCGCTCAGCCGCTATCTGCACCGATATTGCGCCGCTCCGACAGGAAGCGAGGCGCTCTTCGACGTCGCCGGGCAGGCCTACGGGCGGATCAGCGGCTACCTCGAGCAGCGGCCCCACATCGTCTCCGACTACCGCCGGTCGTTCGATCGGACGAGCGCGATCACGCTCGAGATCCGCAAGGACATCGTGTGGCGCTTCGACGACGGGTTTCCGGCCGGGCCGGACGAAGACAGCGCCCGTCACCTCGGACGACTGCTCGCCGAGTCGATCGCCACGTTCCTACGATCGGATATGCCGCCCGTGTAGTCGCGACGCCGGTGTGAACGGGCGTGCGCGATCCTCAGCCCGGGTACGCGCCGAGCACGCCGAGCACGGAGTCGATGTCGGCGGCGGTCATGTCGGCACTGATCTGGAACCGGATCAGCTCGTCACCGCGTGGAACCACGGGGTAGCTCAGTCCGGTCGCCAGCACGCCGTTGTCCTTCAGGTGAGCCACGATCGCGTTCGTGCGATCGGTGTCGCGCACGACGAGCGGGACCACCGGGTGCGGACTCGGAATCGTCTCGAAACCGAGCTCGACCAGGCCGCGCTCGAACCGGCGCGTCATCTCCCCGAGATGCGAGAGCAGCGCGCGCCCGTCCGGGCCGTCGACGACCTCGACCGCCGCCAGCGCCGCGCACGCTTCGGACGGGGTGATCGGGTTGGTGTAGATGTAGAAAGGGTTCGTCTCGCGCAGAAAGCGGATCACGCTCCGGCTCGTCGCCACATATCCGCCGTTGACGCCAAACGCCTTGCCCAGCGTGGCCACGACGATGTCGACGCCGTCGGTGCCGCACAGCTCCTCGGTGCCGCGCCCGGTCGCGCCATAGGCGCCCACGCCGTGCGAATCGTCGACCAGCAGCACGATGTTGCGGGGGAACGCGTCGTCGTGCCGCCGCACGATGTCTGCGATCTCGTCCAACGGCGCGTAGTCGCCTCGCATGCTGAAGACGCCGTCCGTGATCACGAGCATCGCATCGCACGTGCCCTTCGCGGCTTCGATCTCACGCTCCATCGCCGCGAGGTCGAGGTGCGGGTAGATCCGCTTGGCCTTCGGGCGGGCGAGCTTCATCGCGTTGATGATGCAGTTGTGGTTCAGCTCGTCGCTGAGGATCACGGTCTCGGGCGTCACCAGGCTGACGACGACGCCCAACATCGCGGTGTAGGCCGCGCTCGTGATCAGGCAGTCCTCCCGCCCGTGGAACGCCGCGAGGCGCCGCTCCAGCGCGACGTGGGGCTCGTACGCGCCGCTGATGAATCGGACCGCACCGGGCCCGACCCCGAACCGCCGTGCGCCGTCCTCTTCGGCGGCGAGGATGTCCTCGCGTAGCGACAGCCCCAGGTACGAGTTCGAGTTCATGCGAACGAATCGACGGTCTCCGGCGCCGTCCAACAGGAAGCGCGGACCACGACCGTCTGCCGCGCGCTTCACGCCCACCGTCACGTTCTCGTGGGCCTTCGCCGTACCGGCCTCG
>PVBE010090895.1_pt1 | contig 16206 bp, 11 predicted proteins | sample 1631181 | NCBI WGS metagenome assembly PVBE01 (sample SAMN08397723, study PRJNA350692) | Marine metagenome, whole genome shotgun sequencing project. | isolation source: water | place: Pacific Ocean | collected 2012-04
AGTAAGCGTCATTTCTAGCCATGGTGCACAATTGCGTCGGTGCCATGAACGGCCGCACATTTTTGGCGAAGACCTTGTCACTTGCTGCGTTTGCGGCGATGCGCGTGGCGAGCGCGAGTGCGGATCGCCTTGGTCCGTGATTCTTCCAGCCGGTGGTTGAGGATCGCCTCGGGATGTGCGGCGGCCCAACGGTCCGGTAGCAGATCCTCTATGCGCTGATCATCTGCATGGAGGCGTAGGAGGATGTAGCGGACATAGGTCCAGGGCTCGATGCGATGACGCTTGGCACCTGCGAGGATCGTGTACAGCACGGCGGCTCTTGGCCCCGCCGCTTCACTTCCCAGGAATAACCAATTTTTTCGGCCAATGGCTTGGTGGCGAAGTGTCCGCTCACTAATGTTGTTGTCGATCGTCAGGCGACCATCTTCGGTGTAGCGACGTAGAGCCGTCCACTGGTTACGTGCATAGGTCACGGCTTTGGCCAAGGCTGACTTCGGCAGCGCTCTGGGAGCCAACTCGTCCAAGTACGTTTCAATCTTGTCCAACACGGGTACTGCTTCGGCTGCGCGCAGCTCGCGGCGTGCCTCGACCGACATGTCATGCGCTCGGTGTTCGATCGTATAGAGCTGCCGGATCCACTCTCCTACTTGATGCGCTTGACGTGGACAGTTTCCCACGGCCTCGAAGAATCTGCGGCGCGTATGCGCCCAACAAGCAACTTCGAAGACGTTCGATCCGATACCCGAAAACGTCGCGTCGTAGCCCGTATACGCATCAGCATGTAAGTAACCTGAGTAGCCTTCCAGAAAACGTGCTGGGCCGTCACGACTGTGACTGGTAGTGAAGTCGTACGCGGAGTAAGGGTGCCCTTCGTCTCCAATGTAAGTCCAGAAGTAGCCCTTGAAACTTCCTTCCTCGCCACCCAGCACGGTGACGCGAGTGTCGTCGGTCCACATCACGGCTGTACGCCGACAAACACTTGTATATTCGTGACTCCAACGGGTCGATGATCCTCGTCGAGGCAACGCCCAAGACCTACCTGGAAAAGGGAACCTTCACGATTCCGGAGCACAAGCCGTCCCGTGGCGCGACTTTTCCAGTGATTGCAGGTGGCCGGCTCTTCCTTCGTGACAATAACTGGTTGTTCTGTTACGACGTACGCGAAGAAGCTCTCAAGGAGCCGAGATCCAAGCCCAAATTGGTCGAGCTACGCATTCCGACGAAAAAACCGCGAGAGAAAGTTGGCAAGGGCCTGCGCTCGGTCTTCGTCTCCACGCCACACGATGTGGTCGAAAGGATGTTGGAACTGGCGGAAGTGAATAAGTTGGATGTTGTGCACGATCTCGGCAGCGGTGACGGTCGAATCGTAATTGCCGCCGCAAGAAAGTACGGCAGTCGAGCAATCGGTTACGAAATCGACAAGGAACTCGTCACGCTGTCGCGGGAACAAGCCGCGAAGGCCGGCGTCGTGGACCGGGTTACCATTGAACATGGCGACATTTTCAAAGTCGATCTTCATCAGGCGGATGTGATCGCCGTCTATTTGCTTCCCGAGCAACTTGAAAAGCTGATCCCGCAACTGAAGAAGCTCAAGCCCGGCTCGCGAATTGTATCGCATCAATTCCAAATTCCCGGCGTGAAGCCGGACAAAACGATCGAGGTAAAGTCGGCAGAGGATGGCGACGGTCACACGATTCACCTTTGGACGGCGCCACTCGTAACATCGCAATGACCTGCGTGGTTGTACGTCGTACAGTGAAAGGACTCAGCCGACCTGCATTTTGCACGCCATTTCTGGATTTGTGAATTCTCAGATTCTCCGGTCTCGGCCGCCAGACTCTGCGAAGGACCTCGTTTGTGTCGGAAACTCGTCAGACGTGCGATGGCGTGACACGTCCCGAAAAACGACGGAAATATTGGAGGCGTCGAGGATGCAGGCCCAGAACTAGGGGAAACCCAGCTGCCATCTATGGCAAGTGAATCAGCCAAATAACTCCACCAGCACGGATTCTGTCTCTTGTTCGGAGGGCATGGTGTATCGCCGAATGTGTTTTCGGAGACATGCCCTGCGTACTCGATCGCGTATTCAACGCCTTTCTCCTCGCGTACTTTTCTCATCATCGTATACCTGAGAATATGCGGGTGAACGTGAATTTGCTCTTTGGTCGAAATCGTTGCGTTGGCCAGTCCTGCCAACTTCTTTAGCACGCAGTCGACCTGTTGAATCGAGAATCGCTTTCCGCTCCGGGTCTGAAAAAGGGGACCTGCTTCGCGGCCCCGCTCCTCATCCAGGTAACCATCAAGATAGCCTCTCACGGCCTTTACCAAGAAGATCTTCGGCGTGACCGTCTTTCCCTTGCGCTGCACATTGACCAGAGCTGTCCGCATCGGCGATGTGCTGTACTCGATATCGGCTGTTCCTGGCGTCGAAGGCGAGATGCCCGTGTTCACACCAATGTCTCCAACGAGAAACTCCACCGGCACGCAACCTGCATTCAAATCTTCCGAATCGTTAGCTGCGCACCTCGGCAGGAGTGTGATCGCCGAAGATGTCCTCGCTCCAATTGCTCGCCAAGTTTCCAAAGCAACAGAGATTGAGTACGAAACCCTCGACCAGGCGTTGGACCTACTCTGGGACTAGAAAGCTTGTGTCAGCTTCTGCTGTACAAATGAGTGAAGTCTTAAGGGACGAGCACGGACCGCAGGTTGGTCGGGGAGCGGGTCGCCGCAACCGAGCGACAGCTCGCATCGGTCCGAGGCACAGCCTCGCTAGTGGATCCGACGAACCGTACCGCTCGAATTCATTCCAACAGCCCCGCCGTTCTCATGACAGCCTCCAATCGCGAGACCTCATCCGGCGGCATCGGCTTGGTCGGCGCTCGCGGATGCATTCCTTCGAATCCCAGCAGGTTTAATGCCGCTTTCACACCACTGGCCAGATAAGGCAACATGATCGCATCGATCCGCTGGACCTTTTCCTGCAAGGCATGGCCCTCGTCGAATTGGCCTGAGATCCCACACCGAAGTAAGTCGCCGAGGGCAGCGGGCCAGACATTGGCAAAAGCCGTTGTGGTGCCGTTGCAGCCGATCATCGCGCCTTGCAGGATCATGCTGCCATTGCAGATCCAGAATCTCCGGTCGGCAGGAACGTGCCATCGCACGCGGGCTTCAAAGCGGACATCGTGATCCGTCACGTACCCAAACACGTTGTCCATTCCTGCGACACGGCCAATGACCTCCGGCGTCGCAGCGGAAGGACCGGCGAGTCCGAATCGTTCCGGTATACTCTGGTGCATCAGCAGTACGGGAACGGGGCAACGGGGCAAAACGTGCTCGAAATAATCGGCGACGGTAGATTCACATCGTGGCAAGCGGATGCGAACCAATTCGGCACCAACATTCGCGAACGCCTCGGCGCGTCTCAGCGTTTCGGTCACCGACGGGCAGTCGATCCCGCCCATCAGGTATCGGTTTCCGTCGAGCGTCTGCCCGACCGTTCGTGCGATAGCGAGCTTTTCATCTTCACTGAGAAACAGCTCTTCTCCAGTCACCGACCCAACCAAGAAACCATCGAGCGGCGTCTCCAGCCAGCGTTGGACGTTCCGAGCCACGGCATCGAGATCAACTCGGTCCGCGGAATCGAATGGAGTCACGAGCGGCGCATTGATGATCGGATCCGAGCTGGGAATTGGCATTGAAATGGTCCTTCACACGGAAAGTTGCCTCGGGCTGATCGCACGGCTTCGAGACAGTAGAATGGTCAGGGCCAGATTTGCGATCGTCATTAGAGCGCATTCGGTATAAGTGTTGCGGGTTTCACAGCATTTGAAGCCTGAGAACAAAGCACCGCGCACGCTGCACGCATGTGCAACACGCACTAGCCCGGATTTGCTTTGGCCATTAACCCCGCCAAGTCCAGAGGAGTCAAGGTCCATGAGTCATCCGATCATACGATTGCCGTCCGCGTTGCGCTCCTCCGGGCTTGTCTTTGTCGTGGCAGCTACCTGCGCTGTGGCACTGGCCGACGAGCGACCGAACATCATTCTATGTATGGGCGACGACCACGGCTGGGACGAAACGGCGTACAACGGGCACCCTCACCTGCGGACGCCAGTGCTCGACGAGATGGCTGCCACGGGCCTCCGCGTGGATCACTTCTACTCGGCATCCCCCGTCTGCTCGCCCACGCGTGGTAGTGTGATCACCGGCCGCCACCCGAATCGCTATGGGACGTTCGCGCCCAACTGGTCCATTCGTCCAGAGGAGATCAGCATTGCGCAGATTCTCGGCAAGGCGGGCTACAGGTGCGGCCAGTTCGGCAAATGGCATTTGGGCCCTGTAAAAGGCGATTCGCCCACCAATCCAGGCGCGATGGGCTTCCACGAGTGGCTTTCTCACGACAATTTCTTCGAGATGAATCCGCATCTCTCGCGCAATGGCGGGCCACCAGAGCAATTCCAAGGCGAAGGATCGGAGATCATCATCGACGAAACGATTCGCTTCATCGGCACGGCTCAGAAGAACAAGCAGCCGTTCTTCGCGGTTGTCTGGTTTGGCTCGCCGCACGAGCCGTACAGCGGACTAGCAAAAGACCTCGCACTCTACAACGAATTGCCCGAGAGCTATGGCCAGCGCACCGTCAAGCTCACCAGCATGGAGACCGGACTTCCCGTCAAGCGGCGCTTCGATAAGGTGCTTCAAGAGCGGTTTGCCGAAATCACGGCAATGGACCGCGCAATCGGCCAATTGCGGCAGCACCTCGCCAACCAGGGCCTTCGCGAAAACACGCTGCTTTGGTATTGCGGTGATAATGGAGTCCCGTCCAGCGGCCGCCTCGCGACTCCATTCCGCGGTCAAAAAGGTCTGGTGTATGAAGGCGGCGTGCGAGTACCGGGCATCATCGAATGGCCCGCTCGGATTCCCAAGCCGCGCGTGACCGACGTCAGCGCCGTGACTAGCGACATTCTACCCACGATCTGTGACCTGGTCGGCCAGCCGCTGCCGGATCGTCCGCTCGATGGCATCAGTCTAAAACCATTGATCGATGGCCAAATGGCACAGAGGCCCAGCCCGATCTGCTTCTGGAACTACGACACGCGGCATGAAACCCAAAGTGGGTTTAGACCCTATCTCGACGCCAAAGATCAACAGGGAACCACTCCGTTGGTAAAACAGATGGACGGTCGCCTGACCCGCAACTTCCGCAGTTTGCACCATCCTCGCATCACCGCGGAGGACTTTGTCGGCCCCAGGTCCATTCTGGACCACGACTATAAGCTCGTCGTCGATGGGCAACGAGGAAGTGAGTCGACGCGAGAGCTGTTCGACCTGCGCCGCGACCAAGCCGAAACAACAAACCTCATCGATACCAAGCCGGAGATCGCCAAGAAACTTGAGCAGCAACTTCGCGCCTGGCAGCAGTCGGTGCTCAACAGCCTAACCGGCGCCGACTACCGGTAGCTGCAAGCATGGACATGCAATTCATCACTCACTTCATCTGGAATGAATAGGCGGCCCAAAAGCTCTCCCAATCGATTCCGCTGACGTTCTTTGTGCGCTGCATGTGGACGAGCCGAATCAACCAGAGCCCCGATCGGTCAAGCTTGAAGTTTGCCTGGCCCTGGTCGTTTGTTCTGCCTTCCTGGGTCTTCGTACTGTCGGCCTGCCGATTGTAGGCAGTCACCGACGCTCCACGGAGCGGTTGGCCTTCGAACAGTACGGAAACGGTTAGTCGGTCTCCTTTCTTGCGAGTTGTCGGGTTGGCACGCGGCACGATTTCCAAGCGATGTCCCATCTTTCGCGCATAAGTATCGTCGGATTTGTCGCCGACTTGAATCAGCGCCTTTAGATAGCGACGATAACGTTCGCGTCCCACGGCTGTATCCTCGCCTGCCACGCGTCGCATCTGGAGAATTGCGGTCAGTCCTTCATGTTCCAGGTAGTTGTTGAACTTGGCCGCCTCGATCTCGATATGGCTCCAGTCGCGCTGCATCACGATCAGGTGATTACCGGCGTGCCCAGGAGCGATTTTGCAGACAGGTTTCTGGCCGTCCCTTGCCGTGGCTTTCAGGTCGCGTGACTTATTCTCGGAAACGATCTGAAAGACACCGGTCTTATTCCGCTGAAACGGCCGCTCGGCTTCACTGATAAAATGATCACCGACAAATAACTGTACATGGGTCGTCTCGCCCGCCGCCAAAAAGAACTGCTGCGGCTGCAACCAATAGTCATGCGCACTGATTGTTTGCGTCGTTGCAAACACAACTAACATTCCGACTGTGGCCTGTTTCAGCATTACTCGACTCCTTAGATGAACTCCGTATAGAAGTTTTCGATGGCCATATGCAATGTTATCGTGTCTTGAATGGGATGTGGCAAGCTTGTTGTCGAAGGTGTTTCGGTATCGCTCGCACGGATTCCCAAAAAGTAAGGGTAGGAAACGATGTCAAGAACCGTTTTCTGTTTCTTGGGGCGACTAACGTTTGTCATCATTGGACGGCGGCCAGTGAGCCTCGATTTCGGGACACGTACTAACCACCGCTCCAGTGGATGCCGTGGTTATTTGTCAGCCCATCCCCAGGTCTTCCACGAAACGAGCGTTTAACACAACTTCGTCGCGATCAACGCCGAGATTGTCAGCGACTATTGGCACAATTTCATCCAAGATGGAGCGGTCATCCGGCAGATCGCGATTCCTGACAGCAGCGGATAAACCAACAATCTTGAGTGTGATGTCGCCCAACGTAGCGAAACCATCAGGAGGCACGATACAAAGCCGTGAAGTCATGAGATAAAGCACAATCACCAAACCGACAGCGATTAAGAACGTCAGCGGCAAAATGGCCCAGTCGATCGCCCCTAGAGCCACCGCGCAAACCATGAGAGCTGCCGAAATAGACGCGAGGACGATACGGACAGGCTTGGGCCGACGCAGCGGTCGTGGTGTGGTACTCAGCAATTCAGGCAGACGTAGCCAAAGTTGCCTGCGCTCCATCGCCGAAAGATGATCGATAATGGCATGGCTCGGCTTCATTCTGACGGCTTGATCGGCCACAACGTCGCGGATCAAAGCGCGGAGCGAAAGGAAAACGGGCAAAGCGAGGCATTGAGGCGGCGCCGCTGCGACGACTCGGCCATGAATCAACGCCACGAGATCGCCGACCGTGCGTAGGTGCTCAGCCTCACCATCAGCAATTGTGATGCCGAAGTGATCCTCGACGTCCATCACGAGTTCAACTGCGTCAAGGCCCATAATTTCGATAAACGTCTCAGCTGACCGGGCGGCCGCCAATCAGCGTTCTATTTGATTGCCACCAGATCGGTCGCTCCGGTCCAGCGATTAGTTAGCCCTTGGCGTTTGGTCTTTGGATCACTATCGCCTCCGCCTTTCGCTTCTCCAGCTTCACTTCGAATCCAAAGGACTTCAACAACGCGAATACATCCTGGTCTGCAAATGTGAAGCTGAAGTTGTATCGTTCCCGAAGTGCACACTGATTCAGAATGGGCCGGTTGTCGTGATCGGTAAGGAATCCAACTAACAATGTCATGCTAGTCTGTGTCGCCAGGTATAGTCCGTCGCGTTCGTCAACTTGGCTAATCTCTCCCTCCGTGTCCTTCGATGAGCGTTCCCACGACTTCGGCACGCCAATCGTCTGGTTGCGAACGATTATGAAATCGGACATGACGTCGCGGATCGTGATTTCCAAGCCGAGCTTCTTCCCAAGCCCAGATAAGAGCGTGTCGCGCGTGAAAGCCGTGTCTGACAAGTCGATGTTGAAACGGACATCTGGAGGCAAATGACGCACACCAACGACGGGCAATCCGGGTGCGAATCTGTCGATGATCCGCTTTGGAGAGGCCCCTCCGAGTGCTATCAGCCGCCCGTTGAACGTTGTCCAAGTGAACGGTGATACCGCTGGGACTTCAACAAAAACGTCGGTGGGAACAGTCTCCTGCGCGCTAGCGATCGAACAGTAAAAGGTGACTGCCGTAATCGCGAATGCTGCGGCTTCCACATTTCTCATCATTTGTCACCACACTGTAGGAATTAAAAACGAAAACGAATTTCGATCTATCCGGCTACCACTCGGTCACGTAGCACTGTGGGGCAATACGCGTTGTCAAACAACGTGACGGCTGGCGGTCAGTCTGATCGTGGTAGAGTCCGCATTCATCAATCAGTGCCACACCAGTGAGAAACCCGATTGTACCTTGGCGGGTTACATAGTCGAAGTCATTGTTGAGCTCGCGCGAAAATCCCATGTGTACAAGTCGTCTGTGTCAGCGAACGTCAAGTTACTGCGGCGGGTGCGTTGAACAATTCTCTCAGGGATGGCCTGATCGCCCGCTCACGCTCAACGCCTGGTCAATGACATTCCTTACGAACTGGTCAGGATACCAGCCTGAAATCCGACGCGGCAACCTTTTATCGGGCATTTGACGAATCCTGGCTTCTGTCCGTGCATTCGTCATCCGCGCACAACCGCTTTAATCCGGCAACGAAGTGTTCCCCGAAACTTCTCACCCAGCAATCGATTTTCCACCAGTTACGGCTTTCGTCTTTTCTTGCTGAAACGGCCGCCCTGCTTTACTAATAAAATGGTCATCGACAAACAACTGTACATCGGTCGTCTCGCCGGCCGTCAAAATAGAATGGCTGCGGCTGCAACCAAATTGTAATGCGAACTGGTTGTTTGCGTCATGGCAAACACAACCGATATTCCAACAGCCGCTTGTTTCAGCATGGCACGACTTCTTAGAATGAACTCCGTACAGAATCCTTTGATGGCCATACGCATTGTCATCGTGCCTTGAATGGGATGTGGCAAGAAACCAGGAGCATCAATCATGAGAAGCCGCCGACCGATCAACCTGATCGCTCTTCACACCTTTGTGTTGGCATTAGGGTTTCAGTTCCTGTTGCCGTACTGTGAGTTGCACGCACAGTCGCGTCGGAAGATGACATTGGGCGATGTCGAGCGGTTGTTTACGGAACTGTCCAACTGGGGGCGGTGGGGAAAAGACGACCAACTCGGCACATTGAACTTGATCACGCCCAAAAAACGTAAAGCGGCAGCGAGGCTTGTTGTGGAAGGCGTTTCGGTCTCGCTCGCACGGATTCCCGAAGAGCAAGTGGCGGCTGATAACGCGTTCCCCTTCGTTCAGCAGATGCTGAAGACAGGTAACGAACCAGGAAATCAGTGGGCCATGGATAACTACAGTGTCAGCTACCACGGCCTCGCACACACACACATCGATTCACTCTGCCATTTGATTTACCAAGGCAAAACGTACAACGGCTTCCCCGCCAAAGAGATCACAAGCAAGGGAGCAAATAAGCTCAGTATCCACAATCTAAAGCAAGGTATCTTTACGCGAGGCGTCTTAATCGACATCCCCAGATTGCGAGGTGTCCCTTACCTCGAACCGGCAACACCCATTTACCCAGAAGAACTGACGGCGTGGGAGAATCGTGCCGGCGTCAAAGTCAAGAGTGGCGACGTCGTGATCTTCCGTACGGGGCGTTGGGCAAGACGAAAGGCGAAAGGTCCCTGGAGCGTGCAAGAGGAAGGCGTGGCGGGCCTCCATGCCTCGTGTGCCAAATGGATACGTGAGCGAGATGTCGCCATGGTCGGGAGCGACGCGGCCATGGACGTCATTCCGTCCGGCATTCCCGGAATATCACACCCAATTCACCTGTTGACGCTCAACGCCATGGGAATCCACATCTTTGACAATTGCGATCTGGAAGCGCTTGGCGAGAAGTGCGACAAGTCCGGGCGTTGGGAGTTCCTTATTACGGCGTCGCCCATCCCAGTGCAAGGCGGGACCGGTTCGCCATTGAATCCCATTGCGACCTTTTGATATCCATGTGTCTGGGCTTTACCGCCACGGCAAGCGAACAACTGGGAATCATTCGATCACAGAGGAGCGGTTCATGATCCGCACAGTCGTACTTGCAATCGCCGTTATCGCAGTGTGCATTTCGGCACAAGCCGAACAGCGGCAACCTCAAGACGTTGGCACGACCAAGACCGATGCCAGAAACGGTCAGGGCGGTGCTGTTAGGGCGGTATCAGCGCTCGACGACAAACAGGTCAAAAGGCAGGGAAGCTGGCGCGAGCACCGATTTCGTTTCGCGGCCGCCGCCTCTCTTCAAACCGACGACGACAAGGCCGCGCTGGAATATGCATTTGAAGGGACTGCCGTTGCCGTCCGTCTGGGAGGCCATAACGTGCCGGCCTACGGAGCACCCAATCTCGGTTCACTTGTTGTGTCCGTGGATGGAGGGCATGAGCTGTCGCTTACGCCTCGCTCGCTGCCGCGTGAGATCTTGCTGGCCGAGGGTCTGACACCGGGGCCGCACCAGGTGCGGATTGAACATCGTCGTGATGGTGAGCTTGCCGGATGTCGGATCGAATCACTATGGACATGGGACCATCCTCGCGGAGAACTTCGTTTTCATGTGAGCGGTGAAGAGAACACACATCTGGTTGATTGTCGAGCGATCCTGCGGCGCGGCGATACGATTGTTAGAAACACGCTTGTGAGAAACTGGATGACCGGACAGTGTTCATTGGCGGGTCTGCTGCCTGGTGTCGGTTACTCACTGGAGATCCGGACGTCCGGCTGGCAAACCGCTCACACGGAGATGTTCAGCATCGAAGCGGGCAAGCCAACCGAACTGGCTCCGATCTATCTCCGACGAAGTGCCTCCACCGTCAGACAGCGGTTTCGGTTCCCGATGTTGAATCAGCCAGCAATCCGTCAGCCTGGTGAGACATTTCGAGCTCGCTTCCTTGGTTTTGAAGCGACCATCGACGAAGTGACGATCACGCGAAGAATCGGTTCAGCGATCATTTCGCGAGTCGTGGAATTCAAAGAAGACGAATCTGCTGCATTTTACTATGATCGCGAAGTCGTTGTGTCGTTACCTGACGACATACCGCCCGGTGCCTACGATTTGACCGTGCAAGTAACAGGCGGCCGTCGGACGGGATTCTGTCGCTCGCCTCGTAGCGTCCACGTGTTGGGCGAATATCCCAAGGACCCTGTTTTCGTCACGTTTGGGCATCTTGACACATCTGGGCAGTACCAGGCCGAGTATCTCGAACGCCTCGTCGAGATCACCAACTTGCTGGCTCCCGACATCGTCCTCTGCAGCACCGCTTGCAATCCGGCGTATCTATCGGGGGCACTCGCGGGGCTCGACATGCCCTATGTTATCAATTTCGGGAACCATCAGTTTCCCGGCCACGAGGCCTGGTACGGAGACCCCGTCGGCCTGATCGACGTGGGGCCTCACGTCAGTGTCTTGAACTTCGGCCATCCGTGGCACGCCGACCGGTCGCGCGCCGAGGCTCATTTTGCCTCCCGCCCAAACACCGCCATCCGTGTGATCAACGCCTTTGAAGGCAATGCACCGCTTGATCTGCTTGACCGCCACCAGGTCCGCATGATTCACGACGCCCATGGCATTGGAAAGAAAGTCATGGACCTTGGAGCGACACCGACACGCCGCATCGGTAAGACCAGCTCAGAGAGTTTCCGCGTTGTTCGATTTCGAGACAACGAGGTCGAGTCATGCACTTACAGCGGCCATGAAACGGCACCTATCCCGTTTGGCCGCGACTCTCCCGCGCCGTTGAACGTTTCGTTTAGCCATCTCAACGACGGAAAGCAGACGACCAACACTGCAACCGTCACGAATCGGCTCGCGGACGCGTACCCAAACGGGCGAGTGACGTTTCTCGTCCCGGTCGGCAACTACGGCGTCACCGGCGGCCGTCTGGAATCTCAAGTCCCAAGCGACGACGGTCGCGCGGTTGCGCTCAGCGTCCGAGTCGATATTCCGGCAAACAGTTTCATCAAAGTCACCACAGCAAGTATCGATTAATGCTATGTTACTTCTTGATTCTAAGGTTGAAGAAGAATGGTCGCCTGGCGAGATAGTCGTTAATCGCTCCGCGATCAAGACGTTTGGTTCGCGGAGCGAACCACGACTATCAGGCTCGATAACCCTATTTCTTAGTCTTGACAAAGCACTAGGCTTTATCTCTGGCTCGCAAGCTCCCCTTGGTAACCCCCTTTCCTCGAAGCTCTTGGGCGGGATCTATCGGGTGGGATCTATCGGGTGTCAACCAAGCAGGTCGGAACAAGTGCAGCGCAGTTCTGGCCTACAATAAGTTGTGAATTTGTGACGTGGTGGCTACCGTATTATCATGTCGTCTGTTAAAAGCGACCATTCGGCGTGTCACTGGACGTGACTGCCAGACCAACCATCGAGTCTGCGAGGAACCCATGAGTCGATTTTCGAGTCTCTGTTTCGTGGCTGCAGCAATTACCGTCTTGCTTACATCACGCTCTGTTACGGCTGGGGACTGGCCGACCTGGCGTTACGACGGCCGCCGTAGCGCGTCGACGCCCGAGCAGCTTCCCGCGACTTTGCATCTGCAGTGGTCGACTCAACAATCCGCGCCGCGCATCGCATGGCCGGAAGATGCTCGACTGTACTTCGATGCATCGCTGGAACCGATCGTGGCTGAGAAGACGTTATTCGTCGCGTCGAGCCGCAACGACTCACTCACCGCGATAAATACCGAGAATGGAAAACAACGCTGGCGGTTCTTTGCCGACGCGCCTATCCGCTTCGCTCCCATCGCTGTCAACAGACGCGTTTACTTTGGCGCCGACGATGGTTTCTTTTATTGCTTGCAGGCCGAAGATGGAAGTCTCGCATGGAAGTTTCGTGCCGCGCCGTCCGATCGTCGAGTCATTGGGAACGAGCGGTTCACGTCCGCGTGGCCAATCCGAGGTGGCCCCGTACTCGCTGACAAAACCATCTACTTCACGGCCGGAGTCTGGCCGTTCGAAGGGACACAACTCTTCGCGGTAAAGACCGACGAGCAAGCACCGCAACCACATGCCGTGATGTTGCCCGATGAGGTCACACCGCAAGGCTATCTGGCAACGGAGGGTGGCCGCGTGTTCGTTCCGTCCGGACGAGACAAAGCCACTAGCTTTGAGATCGCTTCCGGCAAGTTTGTCAGCCTGAACTACCAATCACGTGGTAAGACTGACTATCATGTGACCGCCGAAGGCGACTACCTACTGCACGGCGACCGCATTTATGACGTACCAGCGAAGAAGCTGCTTCCCAACGCAGCCCACCGGCCGATCTCCACGCGCACGTCCGTTATTGGGACATGGCAAGGCAATCTCGTCGCCTATGACCTCGCCGATCCACAGCTTGTCGAGAAGAAGGACCGTAAGGGAAAGATAACCAAGGACAAAGTGCTCAAACCGTTGTGGACTCTGACGGCCAAGGCTCTCTCCGTCGCGACGAAGCAACCCGAAGACGCGATCTTATCGGTCGAGCTTAGCGCCGGCAACACGTTCTACGGTTTCCACGGCAACAAGGTGCTGGCGGTCAAGATCGGCGATGACGCGAAGCCTGCGGTTGCGTGGACGGCGGACATAGCCGGCAGTCCAAGCCGGATGATTGCCGCCGACGGAAAGCTGTTTGTCACCACGCGCGAAGGTCAGATCCATTGCTTTGGTGCCCAGTCTACGGACGCATCGGTAACGCAAAGGAATGAACGCCCGAAGCCTGGCGCATCGGACTGGGCGGATCGCGTTGCCGGCTGGCTCGGCAAGAACGACGACACAGGTGGATACTGCCTGGTCGTGGGAGCGGACAGTGAGGGGATTATCAATGAGATTGTGCGTCAGTCGGAAATGCACGTGGTCGTGCTTGATCCATCGGAGTCACGAATCACCGCATTGCGACAGCGTTACGACGCCATGGGACTTTACGGCACTCGCCTATCGGCACTTGTGGCGGATCCAACGACAGCGAATCTGCCACCCTACGTGATGTCGCTCGCAGTTTGTGAATCGACCGAAACTTGGACAAAGCAATTGGCTTTTGTCGATCAGATCCATCGTTGTCTCCAGCCTTACGGCGGTCGGGCAGTATTCGGCCAGGAAGGGGACTCCGTCGCTGAATTGCAGAATCGAATCAAGCAGTCCGAGATCACGCAAGCCGAATTGCAGCTTCAAGAATCGTTCACCGTGTTAACAAGGGCAGGGGACCTTCCTGGTGCCGCGGACTGGACGCACGAGTACGGCGATCCCGCGAACTCGCTGATGTCTCAGGACCGACTCGTCAAAGCGCCGCTTGGTGTGCTATGGTTCGGCGGACCCGCTGCCGCCAGCGAGCTGTTCTTTAATCGCCACTTTTGGCCGCCAAGCTTGACGGTGAACCAAGGTCGCATGTTTTTCCAGGGCCCCGAGGTTTTTGTGGCTGCCGACATCTACACGGGTCGTGTGCTGTGGAAGAAGAAGCTCCCGAAAGGAATCAGCCCGGGCCGCCAGGGTACCTACTTTGAGAAAGTTCGCGTCGGTTATCACTTCTTGGCAGCCGATGATGCAGTATATCTTTCGGACGGCAATCAGTGCGAGAAGATCAATCCCGCCACCGGCGAGACGCAAGCGACTTTTCGATTGAAGCGTCCCGATGCCCGTTGGGGGACGATGCGCGTCTGGGAGGACCGGCTGATCTGCACGGTTTTCCTGCCCGATGCAAAGGGCGAATATCAACCCGAGGAAATCGTCTCTATTGACCGCAACACGGGCGCGCAGGTTTGGCGACACGAGGCCGAGTACACCGCGCCGATTGCGGCTCTAGGTCGCGAGACGGTTTTCTTCTACGATGGCATTTTGGAGGGGCTGCATGACGCCTGGAAACGCAGGGGTCTTCCGCCCAAGACCGGCGAGACAGGGTACCTCAAGGCGCTCGACATTCGCACGGGGAAGCCGATCTGGCAGAGCGGGACGAGCCGTGCGGTGACCTGGCTGGGAGTTTCTTCGCAAGATGGCGTGCTGGTGGCCTCCAACAAGAAAGGAATGGAAGCCTGGGATGGCAAGTCAGGACAACCGCTCTGGGAAAAAGAACAGGAGGGTAAAGGTTTCGTAGGTCACCCGGAAAGTGTGTGGGATAAGGTGATCCTGTGGAACGACCGTATTATCGATCAGCGCGGGCCGGGTTTGGCGTATGACGTGAAAACCGGCAAACAGTTGATGAAGGATCATCCGCTGACCGGTCAGCCGACACCATGGGAATTCACCAAGACGGGTCATCACTGCAACTATGCAGTTGCCAGTCCGCACATGTTGACGTTTCGCGCCGGCACGGCGGGCTTCCTCGATCTTGAAAGCGGCACTACGGGGCGCCTGAATGGATTCCGTTCCGGTTGTCGCAACAGCCTGATACCAGCCGGCGGTGTGCTCAACGCGCCCAACTTCGCGCACGGTTGCATATGTCATTACTCGCTGTTCACATCGCTAGCTCTCGTCCACACTCCCGATGCCGATGTCTGGACGTACAATGCTTACAAAGCACCAAGCGGGCCGATCGATCGACTGGGCGTGAACCTGGGAGCTCCGGGCGACCGCCAGGACAGGAATGGAACTCTGTGGCTAGACTATCCCAGTGTCGGCGGGCCGTCACCAAAGATCAACATCTCCGTTGTCGGCGAGAACGTCCGGTACTTCCGCGGGCACAGCTTGACCGTTGACGGCGAATTGCCTTGGGTGGCTGCCTCGGGCTGTGAAGGCCTGACGTCGATCAAAGTTCGTGTGGGACAGGCAAAGGCGAATCAAGAGTGTCGCGTCAAGCTGTTTTTCTCCGATCTCGGACCTGGTGAAGAGGGAGATCGTGTATTTGACGTCGCCTTGCAGGGAAAGCCTGTCTTACAGAAATTCGACATCCGCAAGGCAGCCGGCAGCAACAGTCGCGGCGTCATCCGCAGCTTCGACAGCATTGCGATCAACGACACGATCGAAGTCACATTCAAGGCGCTCGCTGGTAGACCGTCGCTGGCAGGAATCGAAATTGTGGCGGTAGAAAACTAGTGCTGTATCAATTCTTGTAACCGTTCACGGTAAAGAATTGGTACATCGTTAGTTTAGCAAAATTGCTACTGTTCGCGGATGGACAGTAGGGACAGGATCATTGACGAGCTACGAGCGTTGATTGCTGAGCAGTCTGCGCAGTTGGAGCAACAGTCGGCGCAGTTGGAACAACAGTCTGCGCGAATCAAAGAACTTGAGTTGGAACTGGCCAAGGCGAAGAAAGATTCCACGACTTCCTCCAAGCCACCCTCGAGTGATATCACCAAAGCGAAGCTCAAACCGAAGAAGTCA
>PVBE012562670.1_pt1 | contig 16206 bp, 17 predicted proteins | sample 1631181 | NCBI WGS metagenome assembly PVBE01 (sample SAMN08397723, study PRJNA350692) | Marine metagenome, whole genome shotgun sequencing project. | isolation source: water | place: Pacific Ocean | collected 2012-04
GCAAACCGTTGGCGTTTTGAAATATGAAGCATCCTCTTTTGATGGTTATACCCTTTTTGCCCCCAACAATACCAGTGAGACTTATTTAATCAACAATTGCGGGCGTTTGGTGAATATCTGGCATGGAACGCATGTGCCGGCATTGTCTGTATATTTATTGGAAGATGGTAACCTATTGCGCACTTCTCGTGCGAGCAATTCCACTTTTGGTGCTGGCGGAAGTGCGGGCAAGGTTGAGTTGTACGATTGGGATGACAACCTGTTGTGGGAATATAAATATTCGAAAAATGGAGTCTATCATTCGCACCATGATGTGGAGTATTTGCCAAATGGAAATGTGCTGTTCATTGCATGGGAATTGAAAACCGATTCGCAGGCCGTTCAAGCCGGTCGCGATACAAACCTTTTGGTGGGTGTTTTGTGGCCCGATCATTTGGCAGAGGTTCAGCCAATTGGGGCAGATAGCGGAATTGTGGTTTGGGAGTGGCATGCCTGGGATCACCTGATTCAGGATTTTGATTCCACGAAAGACAATTTTGGGGTGGTTGCTGATCATCCGGAATTGATCAATTTTAATTATATCCACAATAATCCCCATAGTGATTGGTTGCATTGCAACTCTGTTGACTTCAGTGCAGCCCTTGATCAAATCATAATCAGCGCTCACCATTTTTCCGAAATCTGGATTATTGACCACAGCACCAGCATTGCCGAAGCTGCGAGTCACTCGGGTGGAAACGCTGGGAAAGGAGGTGATTTGTTGTATAGATGGGGAAATCCTGCGACCTATGATCGTGGGACCCTGGCCGATCAGCAATTGTTTGTTCAACATGATGCGCAGTGGGTGCCAGATAGCCTTCCAAACGGTGGAAAAATCATGGTTTTTAACAATGGCGAAGGAAGAATTGGAGGAGACTTTTCGTCCGTTGATATGATTGATCCTCCTTATGATTTAAACGGAACCTACATGCTAGGTCAGGATACTACTTTTGGCCCAATAGTGGCCGAGTGGAGCTATGCTTCACCGGGAGACTTTTTTGCCACATTCATTTCAGGCTGTCAGCCACTACCTAATGGAAATACGTTGGTTTGTGATGGCCCTATCGGCAGGATTTTCGAATTGGAAGTTGGAACGGATTCTATCGTGTGGGACTATGTTAGCCCCATTACGGCAAATGGCACAACTGCCCAGGGACAACAAGTGCCTTCGCAAGGTGGTGTGGTCTTGCAAAACAATCTCTTTCGTGCTTATCGGTATGGACCGGAATACCCCGGGCTTCAAGGGAAAGACCTTACTCCGGGGAATCTGCTTGAAGAAGATCTAAGTCCGCCCACTTGTCCTCCATTTGTAGGAATTACAAAGACGGAAAAATCAACTATTGTGGTTAGCCCAACATTAATCTCCGACCTTGTCCAGATTTCAGGAATTGAAGGGCTTGTCGACATTACGATCTATGATTGTTCCGGTAGAATGTTGGATCACATAAGTGCCAACAACCCTCAGATTGAGATAGAAACCAGCTATTTAAATGCAGGCCTTTATTTTCTTCGAATCGGCAATCATCAGGTATTCAAAGTGATAAAAGCGAGCAAGTAAGAGTAAAATGCTTGAGCTGGGAATGGAATTAATCACGCCCAAATTTTGACTTTCTTTGCAACCTCATCGCAAACGCTTGCGTACTAACATTTATGAAGGTTACCGAACATTTAGCTGCAGCCGATAAACCGGTTTTTTCAATCGAAATTCTTCCTCCCCCCAAAGGGCAGGGCATCGAAACGATTTATAACGTAATTGACCCTTTGATGGAATTTAACCCACCTTTCGTGGATGTTACCTACCATCGCCAGGAATACGTTTATAAAAAACGACCTGATGGCTTGATGGAAAAGACATACGTACGTAAACGACCCGGAACAATCGGAATTTGTGCCGCTTTGAAGGAACGATATAAAGTTGATCCCGTTCCTCATTTGATCTGTGGCGGATTCACGAAAGAAACCACCGAAGATGCACTGGTCGATCTTTCGTTCCTGGGTATTGACAACGTACTTGTGATCAGGGGAGATGCAGTAAAAGCAGAAGGCAAATTCATTCCAGAACAAGGTGGTAATGATTATGCGATTGATTTGCTCGGCCAGGTTTTAAGAATGAACAAGGGAATTTACCTCGATCCCGACCTCACCACTGTTTCGCCAAGCAATTTTTGTGTTGGTGTTGCAGGTTATCCTGAAAAGCATTTTGAAGCACCAAACTTAAACTCCGATCTAAAATGGTTGAAGAAGAAAGTTGAACTTGGTGCCGACTACATTGTAACCCAGATGTTTTTCGACAATCAGAAATACTTCGAATTTGTGAAATGTTGTCGTGAAGCCGACATTAATATTCCAATCATTCCGGGTATTAAACCTATAACCACCAAGCGCCAGATCGATATTTTACCATCCATCTTCCACATTGATATACCAGATGATTTGTGCAAGGCTGTAGAAAGCTGTAAGGACAACGACCAGGTGAAGCAAGTGGGAGTGGACTGGGCTATACAGCAATGCATTGAGTTGCTGAAGTTTGAAGTGCCCTGCCTGCATTTCTATATCATGAATCGATACAAATCAACCTTGGCGATTGCCAAAGAGATTTTTTAGGGCGATTTAATATACTCTGTTACGGTATTGATATATCTATCCAAGTATAAATGTCACTTCCTTAAAATCAAAATCAAGCCTTTTGGCAGGTGTGGCAATGTGCAACCTTCCAAGGTCATCTACATCTTCTACAACTCCAATGAAGGGTTTTTCCTCCCGGTTAAAACGGCATAACTCCCGATAACCAAACAGCCTTTCCAGGTAATCAATTTTCATTTTTTCAAATTGAAGGCTCTGAAGTTGCTGGTATCTTTCATTAAGGAACTCAAGGAGTTTAGGCCATTCGTTTTCCAGATCGAAAGTCTCGTTTGTTTCAAGACTTAAGGATGTGGCCGGAACGGGGAATTTCGGAAATTGGCTTTGGTTGAGATTCAATCCAATTCCAAGAATGGAGTAATTAATATTTGAACCGGAAAACGAATTCTCGATCAAAATACCAGCGACCTTTTTTCGGTTGGCAAGAATATCGTTTGGCCACTTGATGGCGGTGTGTTTACACGTCCTCGAATCCACATAATCGTATAGGGCCAATGATGTTACAATGTTTAGATAAAAGAGCTTCTCCGTTGGAAGAAATTCAGGATAAACAATGGCAGATAACGCAATGTTTTCGCCAGGATTAGACACCCAGGAATTGCCAATTTGTCCTTTACCAGCAAACTGGTGACGTGCTAAAATGACAGTTCCTTCTTGTGGCTTGCTTTTTGATAAAAGCTGCTTCGCAAAATTGTTGGTAGAATCTACCTTTTCGAGGTGAATGATATGGGAGCCAATAGGCATGAAATATAGGGTTGAGCTAGATAATTCGTACTTTTGAACTTAAATATAATTACCATAAAACTTAATGCAAAAACACGAGCGAGTCGATAAAGTAACGGAAGAAATTGATTTATCGGATTTGGTGGTTGATGCCATTCAAGACAAGAAGGGCGAAGGAGTTGTGAAGCTCGACATGCGTGAAGTCAGTGACGCAGTTACCGACAACTTCGTGATTTGCCATGCTACCACTACTGTTCAAGTTAAAGCTATTGCCGACCATGTGGTGGATAAAATTAATAACAACTTCGCGGAAAACCCCTGGCACAAAGAAGGGTTTGGCAATTTGGAGTGGGTACTACTCGACTATGTGAATGTTGTAGTGCATGTGTTCCTCAAATCGAAACGTGAGTTTTATCACCTTGAAGATTTGTGGAGTGATGCTGTGCGTACAGATTTTGAAGATGCTTAAGAAAAAGCCGTGACAGGCGAAAAAATGGAACAAAAAGATCAACAGAAAAAGGATAAGGACGGGAATAAAATTCCACTTCCGAAAGGACCGAAATTCAACTACTACTGGTTGTACGGATTAGTTGCTGTGCTGCTGTTGGGCCTGCAGTTTCTGAACCTTCAACCCAACATCAATAAGGTTAGCAGATCGGTCTTTGAAGAAAAGATGCTGAAAACTGGTGATGTTGAGAAAGTGGTGGTGGTGAACGAGAAGACTGTGGAAGTGTTCATCAAACCTGAATTGATTGGCGGGTCCAAATACGATTCGCTAAGCAAAGAAGGGTTTCTTGGCGCCCCAAACCCACATTACCAATTTACAATAGGCTCTCTTGAACATTTCGAACAGCGCCTCGAAAAAGCCCAGGAATCCATTGCACCTTCAGAACAGGTAGATGTGGTTTACCAGACACGTACCGAATGGGGTGGCTTCATCCTTCAATGGATAGTTCCCATCGTCCTAATCGTCTTGATCTGGATCTTCATAATGCGAAGAGTTGCCGGGGGTGCAGGTGGCCCAGGCGGACAGATTTTCAATATCGGAAAATCAAAAGCACAGCTATTTGAACAAGGCTCTAAAGTTTCAGTAACATTTAACGATGTTGCTGGTTTGGAAGAAGCCAAGGAGGAAATCCTGGAAGTCGTGGACTTTCTGAAAAACCCTAAAAAATATACTGCGCTTGGGGGTAAAATTCCTAAAGGTGTGTTACTTGTTGGCGCTCCTGGAACCGGAAAAACACTCATTGCCAAGGCTATGGCTGGTGAAGCGGATGTACCTTTCTTCAGTATTTCAGGTTCAGATTTTGTGGAGTTGTTTGTTGGTGTGGGCGCTTCAAGGGTGCGGGATCTATTCAAACAAGCGCGTGAAAAAGCACCTTGCATCATTTTTATAGATGAAATTGATGCCATTGGAAGGGCAAGGGGCAAGTCGATGGTTCAGGGAAATGATGAACGAGAAAACACCTTGAACCAATTGTTGGTTGAAATGGATGGTTTTTCAAGTGAAAAAGGTGTCATTATCTTGGCGGCAACCAACCGCCCTGATGTACTTGATTCTGCTTTGTTGAGACCAGGTCGTTTTGATCGTCAAATTGGTATCGACCGCCCCGATCTTCAGGGAAGAGAAGCGATTTTTAAAGTTCACCTTAAGCCAGTTAAAGTTGGCGAGGATATAGATGCAGCGAAGCTGGCGGCACAAACCCCCGGATTTGCGGGTGCTGAAATCGCTAATATCTGTAATGAAGCTGCCTTGATCGCTGCAAGAAATGCGAAAAAGTCGGTGGAAATGGAAGATTTCCAAAGTGCCATTGATCGCGTGATTGGCGGTTTGGAAAAGAAGAACAAGATCATTTCACCGGAAGAGAAGAAGATCATCGCCTATCATGAAGCGGGCCATGCCATTTGCGGCTGGTATTTGGAGCATGCAGATCCATTGGTGAAAGTTTCAATCGTTCCCCGAGGCATAGCAGCTCTGGGATATGCCCAATACTTACCAAAAGAGCAATATCTCTATACAACCGAACAATTGATGGATGGCATTTGCATGGCCTTGGGCGGTAGAGCTGCGGAGGAAATTGTTTTTGGAAGTATTACCACGGGTGCCCAGAACGACCTTGAGCGTATCACGAAGACGGCTCATGCCATGGTTTCGGTATATGGAATGAATGACAGGATCGGAAACCTGAGCTACAACGATCCTAATTCAGAATACAGTTTCAAAAAGCCTTATTCAGAGGATACCGCCAAGATCATAGATGAAGAGGTCGCCAAATTGATTGAAGGTGCCTTTGAACGCACCAAGGCTTTGTTAACTGATAAGCGAGAAGAGTTAGAAGCACTTGCGCATGAGCTTTTAGAGAGAGAAATTATTTTTCAATCTGATATTGAGAGGCTTGTCGGCAAGCGGCCTTTTGACACCAAGGAAGAGGAAGCTACGAATGGGGCAGCCCCAGAATCGGAGTTGAAAAGTGAGGATGAAACGAAGGAAATTGCTGAAAACGAAACTACTACTGGAGATGGTGACGAGGTAAGTTCGGAAACCACGGAACCTGAATCAACCGCACCTCAGGATAAACCTGCCTAAAAAGGATGCAAATCACTACTTCAAAGGAAAAGATCTTAAAGAAGGTCCGTGAAGCTCTCATCCAGGGAACCCCACAACCATTTCCTCAGGTAGAAGCAACAACAGATTATTACCCTCAGCCGGAACAACCACTCGAAGTGGTATTTGCGGAACAGTTCACCAAAATCCAGGGGAAGTTTGTCTATTGTGAATCGTTAGCCGAATTCCGGCAGAATCTCGATAAGATCGCTCATGAATTGGCAATTGAAAAGGTGAAAGTTTGGGACCAAAAGGTTTTGGAATTTGCGGAACGCCAAAACTGGGGCCTCATCGATGGTTCATCTGAAATGAAATCGCTGGAAGCAAGTCTTACACGGTGCGAATTACTTGTAGCACGAACAGGTAGTGTTTTATTAAGTTCTGAATTAGCTAGCGGCAGAACCCTATCCATCTTTCCACCCATCCATTTCATTTTGGCTTTTCCTGATCAAATTGTATTCGACATAAAAGATGGCATCGAGATTTTAAGGAAAAGATATGCAGATGTTTTACCCTCGATGATCAATTTAAACACCGGCCCCAGCAGAACAGCAGACATTGAAAAGACATTGGTGCTGGGAGCGCATGGTCCAAAGTCAGTCTTCGTTTTTTTTGTTGACGAAAAATTGTAGCAACTTACCTCCGAAAAGCCACCTTTATTGATGAGCAGCACCGGTAAAATCTACTTTGCTTCCGATTTTCATTTAGGCGTTCCCGACTATAAATCTACCCGGGAAAGGGAAAAGCGATTGGTGGCCTGGCTCGATCAGATTAAAGATGATGCAGCCGAAATCTTCCTCGTGGGTGACATATTCGACTTCTGGTTTGAATACGGAACAGTTGTGCCGAAAGGAAATGTACGTTTGTTGGGCAAGTTGGCAGAAATCCGAGATTCTGGAATTCCTGTTTACTTTTTCATAGGAAACCACGACATGTGGATGTTCGAATATTTTGAAAAAGAACTTGATATTCCGATTTATAAAAAACCTATTCAAAGAGTATTTGAAGGCAAGAAATTTTACATTGGCCACGGAGATGGTCTGGGACCAGGAGATCATGGGTACAAGTTCATCAAGTCTGTATTCGCGAATAAAATTTGCCAATGGCTGTTTAAATGGATTCACCCAGATGTTGGAATAAAAATTGCCTCGTTCTGGTCTTTTCGAAGTCGTTATTCAGACATCGATAGTCACAAACAATTTGAAGATCCAAATGAAGAGATGCTGGTGCAATACGCCAACGATGTGCTTGCCAAAGAACACTTCGACTACTTCGTTTTTGGTCATCGACACCTTGCCATTGATCACAATTTGAATGACAAGAGCAAATACATCAACCTGGGCGATTGGCTACAATACAATTCTTATGCTGTCTTCGATGGTGATGAACTACAACTTAAATTTTTCAATGGTGAATAGGTCTTCCTGTTTTATAATCTTGTTAATGGCAAGTTTTGGGCTTCATGCTCAAAGTGACGGTCAGGAAGCGAAAGCAGAAATTCAGGTCGAAGCATCAATACTTGCGGCCGACAAATTGAAAAACGTTTATGTGGTTAATGATCGCGAGGAAATTCTGAAGTTCGACAATTCAGGGAATCAATTGTTTACCTATAGTGATAAGCGGTTGGGAAGTATTCAATCTTTAGATGCTTATAATCCTCTGAAGGTGCTGGCTTTTTATCGCAACTTCAATGTGGTGGTTGGTTTGGATAATACCCTCTCCCCGGTTGCGCGGTATGATTTGGCGGCAAAAGGTTTTTTCGTTGTACCCTCGGTTTGCCTGGCGCATGACAATTACCTGTGGATTTTTGATGCGCAAACTTACAGGCTTAAAAAGTTGAACGAGCAATTGAAAGTCATGGTTGAAAGCGATGATTTAACGAGTTTGTTGGAAGAGGAAATTGAGCCAACCTGCCTGTTAGAAAGTGGGAATCGACTTTTTCTGAACAACCCGAAAACCGGAATACTGGTCTTCGATATTTATGGTACCTATATCAACCAGATTCCGCTGCGAGAAGTCGAACTGCAACAAGTTATCAACGATCAACTCATTTACATTGAATCGGGGCAGATAAAAATCTACAACCTCAAAACGCTTGACTCAACTGTGTTTGAGCATGGTTCTTCGGAGCAGACCGGGCTACAAGGAATTCGGCTTCAGAAGGAAAGGCTTTTCCTGCTTACCGAGAAAGCCCTGAAGATCTATCAACTCGACTAAAACGGATTAGTCGCCCAAACGGCCAATTCGGGAATAAACCCCCGATCATCCATTTCCAACACCGCAACGATGGAATGAGCAATTTCAGCTGGCGTGAGTTTGTTGGGCTCAACAGGCTTTTCCTCTCCATCTGCAGTTCCGAACGCTGTAGGAACATAGGAAGGATCGATTAGCATAACACGCACATTGTGTGGCCGCAGCTCTGCACGCCAGCATTCGTTCATGCCGCGCAACGCAAATTTTGAAGAGGAATAAGTTGTTCCCCGGGCATATCCTTTCAAAGCAGCCGTTGAAGCAATATTGATCAGGTTGCCGTAATTCTGCTCAACAAATATCTTCGCTGCTTCCTTGGCCATCATAGCCGCCCCGAACACATTGATGCCATAAACGTATTCAAGATCTTCTCGTTTCAAATCCACCAGCATGTCTCTCCCCCTGGCCAAACCGGCATTATTGATCATAACATCAAGTTGCCCGAACTGTGCCATGAATTCCCTGAAAGTTTTTTCAATATCCTCTTGTTTCGAGACATCAGCTTGAATGGCAAATGCTCCAAGCTGACCTGCTGCTTTTTCGAGCCGTTCGGGATTCCTTCCTGTTATTGCCACCTTCGCTCCCTTTTCAATCAATGCCTTGGCCATGGCTTTTCCCAGCCCTGAGCTGCCTCCGGTTATCAGTACTGTTTTGTCTATTAAGTTCATTTCATTCTCTGTTGTGGGCAGCAAATATAAGCCTGCTTTTTTCTTCGAATTAGCCACTCCTTAACATAGCTTAACGGCCATACAATCACCGAAGCAACCAATTCGTTAATTTTGCGTAAGCGTAAAAAGAATGCGTAACCTCTTCACCATATTATTTGCAATTCTCTATTTGATCCTTACTTCAGGTTTTGTGATCAGCGCTCACTATTGTCACGGACAATTCAAATATGCTGCTCCAACGCTGGCCATAGAGAATGAATGTGCTGAAGATGAAGCCAACAGTTGTTGCGCTAAAGATGATTTTGGCGACCAGGAAGAAAATTGTTGCGATGAGGATACCTACCTGGTTTACTTTGAAACCGACCAGAAACCGACCGTTCCTACAGTAAATACCTTTGAGGTCAATGTTGAAAAACTGGTTTCGTCAGAAGTGGAAATTATTCGGGAGGAAGGTTTTGAACATCGGTCTGGATTTTTTAACTCGAACGAATCCCCGCCTTCGGGACAGGCCATACGGTTAAGCCAGTGCTCACTGGTGTTTTACGGATAGTTACAGGAAGTGCCGCCCCCCCCCCTGTTTCTTTTTCTTTTTTTTAATATAAACCGTAAAACAATGAAATCATTAATCATAGTAATCTTATCTGTAGTAGTATTTGCTGCAACTCCTGAATTTACATTCGCTCAAAAAGCCGGAAAATCCATTGAAACCGCGCAGTTTGAAGTGAACGGTGTTTGTGGAAGTTGTAAAAATAGAATTGAAAATGCTGCCCTGATTAAAGGGGTAAAGGTTGCCACCTGGGACAAACAAGCTCAATTGATGAACGTTACCTACAGAGCCGATAAAGTTACCTTGACTGACATTCACAAGGCCATTTCAGCGATTGGACATGACACCAGCGAGATAAAGGGCAATGAAGAAGCCTACAACAAGCTGCCTGGATGCTGTCAATATCGTGGTGACCTAGAAATCCACTAGACCATGAAGAAGTGGATATCCATTTTTCTGCTCCACCTCCTTGGGGGGGGGGGCAGTGTTTGCCCAAAACTCTGAAACGACCAGGGGAATGGTGTATGAGCAGAATGAACAAGGGCAAAACATTCCAATAATCGGGGCGAATGTCTATTGGTTAGGAACGTCCGTTGGAGTTTCAACTGATCTTGACGGTAGATTTGAAATTGAGACTGTTGCTGAAACCGACATGTTGGTATTCAGTTTCGTGGGTTTTCAAAACGACACCGTTAAGGTTAGATCATCCGGCCCAATCAAAGTGATTCTGAAGAGTGATGTTCAATTGGAAACGGTGGAAATTGGCGCTCGAAAAAAGAGTACAGAGTATTCCTATGTTAATCCCTTGAAGATTGAACAGATTGGGGAAGAGGAATTGCTGAAGGCTGCTTGTTGCAACTTGTCTGAGAGTTTCGAAACAAGCCCCAGCGTTGATGTTTCTTTTACCGATGCAGTGACGGGCGCACGACAAATCCAGATGTTGGGATTAGCTGGCCGATACACGCAGATTACTGGTGAATATATGCCAGAGGTAAGGGGTTTGGCTTCCATCTTTGGTTTGACATTTATTCCCGGTACATGGGTGGATGGCATTCAATTGAACAAAGGAACGGGCACCGTGGTGAATGGTTTCGAAAGCATTGCAGGGCAGATCAACGCGGAATTCAAAAAACCCTGGGGCGATGAGGCTGTCATTCTCAATCTTTATGGTAACGAAGGTGGAAGAATGGAGGGAAACCTCATCTACAACCAAAAGCTGAAACGCGAATGGTATTCCGGGTTATTGCTCCATGGAAACTACACTCCTTTCGATCACGACCGAAATCATGACGGCTTCCTGGATCACCCTAAAAGCAATTCCATAATTGCCATGAATCGCTGGAGGCATTTGAACGAAAAGGGTTTACGAATGCAATTAGCGGCAAAGTATACCTACGTTGAAAAGGTGGGTGGCCAAAGAGGTTATCAGCACGTTGGAGATGAACACAACCACACGGCTACCGATTTGTGGGGTCTGTACTTGAAGACCAACCGGGCTGACGTTTGGGCAAAAATCGGTCGTGTGTATGAATCGAAACCCTGGAAAAGCATTGGTTCGCAATACAGGTTTGCCTATCACGACCAGGTAATGGATTTTGGCAATCGGACTTCGCTTGCCACCCAGTATTCAAGCTATGCCAACCTGTTGTATGAGAGTATTTTAAAAAACACCAACCATACCTTCCAAACCGGGGTCAGTTTTATGGGTGATGTTTACAAGGAATCGCTGGATAGCTTGAATCTGGATCGAAACGAATGGGTTCCGGGTGCTTATTTCGAATACACCTACAAGCACTTCGATAAATTCACTTTGGTTTTGGGATTGAGAGGTGATTACCACAATCACTATGGATTATTCAGCACGCCCAAACTACATCTCCGTTATGCACCTACCGACAACCTGGTTTTCAGGATTGGAGGCGGCAAAGGGCAGCGAACGGCTAATGTCATTTTCGAGAACATGGGTGTTTTAGCCTCTTCACGTGATATTGTGATACATGGCGATGGTTCCGACAAACCATTCGGATTGGAAATGGAAAAAGCCTGGAATGTAGGCGGAAGTGTTACTCGTACGTTCACCTGGGGTTTTCGTGATGGAGCTGTGAGCATGGATTTTTACAGAACAGATTTCAAAAATCAAATCGTTGTTGATTTGGACAGAAGTACTCGCGAGGTGCATTTCCATAATCTGGCAGGTAAGTCGTATTCCAATAGTTTCCAGGTTCAGGGAGATTATGAATTGGTAAAACGGCTTGATCTGCGGTTGGCTTATCGGTGGTTTGATGTGAACACTACTTATTCCGGGCAGTTGATGCAAACACCGTTGTTAGCCGCGCACCGAATGTTTGTGAACCTGGCCTATGAAACCCGTAAATACTGGAAGTTTGATGCCACGGTAAGCTGGCAGGGCGAGAAGCGTGTACCACAGACCCTGGATAATCCTGCTGAATATCAAGTGGTACAAACATCGCCATCATTTTTTATGGTGAATGGCCAAATCAGTAAAACCTGGCGTGAAAAATTTGAGGTGTACGTTGGCATCGAAAATGCGCTGAACTACATTCAGGAAGATCCGATCATTGCAAGTGAAGATCCCTTTGGAGACTACTTCGATAGCTCATTGATCTGGGGACCGGTTTTCGGACGAAACATTTACGGAGGTATTCGCTACAAACTCAAGAAATGATCAACCCCAGGAACGGGAGTTGAGCAAATTGGGATCGAAAGTACCGAGGTGAACTTTTTCGTTGTGAGGTTCTTGCAGGTATTTCTGCAGTGCAAACTCCGAAGAGCTGAAAGCCAGTTGATCCCACGGGATTTCATCGGCTGAGAAAAAGGCTACTTCTGTACTTTCGATTGTTTTCTCCACCCTGTCCGATGATAGATGTGTGAGGAAATGCATGTACACCATGCCCACATGCACCAGGCTGTAGCAGCAATGCAGCCGGATGATCTCGCCCTCGGCTTTGGTTTCTTCAAAGAGTTCGCGCAGCGCACCTTGTTCAGCTGTTTCGTTTTTTTCAAGAAATCCAGCTGGCAAACCCCAAAACCCTTTTTGTGGTTCAATGGCTCGCTTGGCGAGGAGGATTTTTCCTTTCCAAACGGGTAAACAACCCACAATCATCCTTGGGTTTTTGTAATGAACGGCATCGCATTCATTGCAGCAGAGGCGCGGCAAATTGTCGTCAGTTGGAATTCTTTTTTCCAGTTGGTCACTTCCGCAATTGGGACAAAATTTCACTTGATGTAGTTTGAATGGTTAATCTTGTTTTAAGAATTACTCTCGATGAGCTGGAAAATTGGAATCGATCTTGGTGGCACAAAAATAGAAGGCCTGTACTTGAACCACAACAATGAGGAAATTTCCAGGAAACGTATTCCCACCGAACAGGACTTGGGTTATAAATCCATCCTTTCAAAGATCAATGGATTAATCAACGACCTGTACGCAGATCGGGAAGATGTGACAATCGGCATTTGCACACCCGGCTCCATTTCGCAGGAAACTGGCCTGTTGAAAAACAGCAATACCCAATGCCTCAATGGTATACCATTCAAAGCCGATTTGGAAACCGTGGTGGGTTGCGAGATAAGAATGGAAAACGATGCCAACTGCTTTGCTCTGGCAGAGGCGTTATTGGGTGCTGGCAAAAGCCACAAGGTTGTGTTTGGTGTGATCATGGGCACAGGTGTGGGAGGTGGAATCATCATAAATGGAAAAGTGTGGCACGGCCGAAATCATATTGCGGGCGAGTGGGGGCACAATATCCTCAGAAGCGGTGGCCCTGTTTGTTATTGCGGAAAACGTGGTTGTGTTGAGACCTTTCTTTCCGGCCCCGCGATGGAAAAACAATGGACTGAGTTGACCTCAGAACATTTATCCCTGGATCAAATCGGAGTAAACAGGCTTGATCATCCGAGTTTCAATGAATGGAAGACCAATGTGATCAACAACTTCGCAGATGCACTTTCTCAGGTGATCAATGTGTTGGATCCTGACGTGTTAGTCATCGGTGGAGGTGTCTCAAACATTTCGTGGTTGTATACTTCAGCTGCTGAAGAGGTTCGCAAACGGGTTTTCAGCGATTGCTGCGACACCCCGATTGTGCAAAATCAGTTGGGAGATTCTGCAGGAGTTTTTGGAGCAGCTTTGCTTTGATCAGCTTGTTGAAGCGTTTCCCATTCCAGGAAATTTGTAATCTCATTTCGGATGTTGTTCACCACAAAACCGATGACAGTTAGATCGTCAATAAAACCCCAGCCCAACAAAAAGTCGGGGATAAAATCGAGTGGATTCACAAAGTAGATGATTGCTGCTACCGCCAGCACCAGGCTTTTCCATGGAATGTGTTTATACCTGCCAACCATCCACGACTGCACCAAACGCAAAAGTCCCTGGAACTCACCCCAGTAGCTATCAATCTTCTCCTTTGATTTATTGGCTTTGGTAGTGGCTTCTCCGAGCAGGTTGCCCAGTTTTCCCTTGTCTTTCAGCAGTTTTTCTGCCTTCTGTTTTGCCGTATTGAAGCCTTTGGGTGCTTCACCTGGGGTTGAAGGTATGTTACTCATATTTGGTCGGTTCTGTGCTTTTTTAACCACCTTTCTTCAATTTTAGTATCCTTGCCCGGACCTAATTTTTCGATCTCATAACCCTTGGGGTAGGTGGTGTTGTTGGTTCTTGTAGTCCGGTAAAATGGACGATTCCGGCCGGGTAATATTTTCTTTATACTGGCCCTTGCTCTCAATACACCTCGTGTAATGCGCTTTACCCACCAGGCTGGTGGGTTCAATTGCAGTGTGGCAACCAGGTGATCATCGAGGGCTGCATATACGAATGGACGACCCATCGACCAAAGAAATTTGGGTAAGTACCATCCCAAAAGCAGGTTTACCGTGTGGTTGGTTACCTGCCTGCCGCCTTCACTGAATCCGAAACGCGTGCGCTCTATTTCACTGTTTAATTGTTCCAGTTCCGAAAAACTGTTGGGAATGTTTTGAATACCCATTCTGTGCCCCACCTGAACCCAGAATTGATGAGCCGCAATTTTCTCGTGTTCGGTCAGTTTTCTGAACCCAAATTGCTGGATCCATCTATAAGGCTCCATTACAAAAGTGGTAAGCACATAGAGGTAATCATCGTTCGTAATGTTGAATCGACTGTGAATGTGATTCAGGGTTTTAATAGCACGTTTTCCGCGTTCGCTGTCATAGCCATATTCCAGTATCTCGCTGAGAATCAGGTCGGTATCATCGTAGCGTTTTTGGGGGCGCTTTTCAAATTCACCTGTTCCCTCCAGCAAGTTGCCGATGGACGGAATGGCAAAGGTTTTCAGGAAGGCTAATTGCGGGGCTACCTCCGTGTCTTTGGGAAAATCCCACATGTGGGTGAATTGCACGATTTCGAGATGATCCTTGACCGGATCGAGCGATTTAATGCGTTTCAAAACCGAATGGCGCGACATTTTCTTGAGGTTATTTATAACTTTGCAGCCCTTTAATTAATCACCTAAATCTTCCTGAAAATGAGCTACGAATTAACTGGAAAACTTCTCGAAAAATTTGACACACAGCAAGTTAGCGATTCATTCAAGAAACGCGAATTCGTGGTAGAAAAAGAGGAAAACATTGCAGGTAATGTTTACACCGAGGTGATCAAGATGGAATGCACCCAAGACAAGGTGAATATTCTCGACAATATGAACATCGGTGATACGGTAACCGTGAGTTTCAACGTACGTGGCCGTAAGTGGCAGAAAAACCCGGAAGAGGCGGTGTATTTCGTGAATCTACAGGCTTGGCGTATTGAAGCTGCAACACAAGTCGGTGCGCAACAACCGATGAGCGCTCCTTCTGTAGGCGATGCTCCTCCTCCGCCAGCCGATGCGGACGATTTGCCGTTCTAATTCAGTTGGGCGCAATGTGCCTAAACCAATTCTTTGGTTTTGGCAAATGCTTCCTCGTCTTTTATCAGGTATTCATTAGCACCGCCCATCACCATTTGGGCGGCAACTCCAAATCTTTCCTGTGCCGATAAGGCAATAATGTAACATTCAGGCAAGCGGTCTTTGATGGATTTAAGAATTTCCATGCCATCTGCCGAGTCCTTTTCAATGCCATCGAGGTGGTAGTCGAGGATGATGACATCTGGGTTCAGGTGAAGGTTTTACAAACAGGCTTCACCCGATGAAAATACATGGGTTGTAAGCGCTTCGTTTTGTGAAAGGTGGTCGTCCATCATAGTTTGGATGGACAAGTCATCATCTACTATAAATACAAGGTTCTTTTTTTCTGACATGGTGGCCAGATTACCACATATTCGAAACCAATGGTTTGGTACCAAAAAGCGAATGGCCAATCCTGTGGAACGTATACACCTGTGGGCATAAGAGAATTGGAATTCGCGCAGAGTCTTCAAGCCTTCCCCAACCCCACCACCGGCCACATCCACTTCCAAAACCACCAACACAACGGCAGCGCAGTAAAAATCTACAACACATTGGGTCAGTTGAAACGCACTGCAACCATTTTCGAAAATCGAATTGACTTCAGCGAATTGCCCAACAGCATGTATGTGCTTGTGCTGCAAGATGGAGGTGTTATGAGGGTGGTGAAAAACTAAACCACCAAAATCCACGAAAAAAGAAGAAGAAAGGAAATTGAGCATTTTTCTTAATTACCGACCACCCGTCACCCGTCACCCGTCATCGGTCTTCTAACACCCAACACCGGAATAC
>PVBE012335501.1_pt1 | contig 16204 bp, 12 predicted proteins | sample 1631181 | NCBI WGS metagenome assembly PVBE01 (sample SAMN08397723, study PRJNA350692) | Marine metagenome, whole genome shotgun sequencing project. | isolation source: water | place: Pacific Ocean | collected 2012-04
CCCCCTTATGATATTATCAGCCCCCAGCACCTTCAGGAACTCTATCTTCGCAGCCAGTACAATTTTATCCGCCTGGAATTCGGCCGGGAGTTACCCCAGGACACGCCGGCCGACAATAGATATACCCGTTCGGCGGCTACCATGGAGGATTGGCTTAAACAGGGCGTCCTCCTCGCTGACCCGGTTCCAACTTTCTATCTCCACGATCACTATTTCAGGTACCAGGGCGGGGACTGCCGACGCCGCAGTCTGGTCGCTCGGGTGAGATTAGAGCAATGGGACAAGATGGTCATCCGTCCCCACGAAGGCACCCTGACCGTAGCCAGGGGTGACCGTTTGAGCCTGCTTTGGGCTCTGCAGGCAAACACCAGCCCGATTCTGGCCCTTTTCGAAGACCGGGAACAACAGATCTGTTCGCTGCTGGCCGACCAGGAACCAGGCAAACCCCTGATCAGCTCAAAGACCGTCAACGGGGAAAGTCATATCGTCCAGGCTATTACTGATGGAGAAGTGATTGACCGGATAAGCCGCAGCCTGGCCGGGCAGTCGCTTTATATCGCTGACGGGCACCATCGTTATGAGAGCGCTCTTACTTACCAGCTTGAGAAAGGTACCAATGCGCCATCAGCCTCGGAGGATGAAGCCTTTAACTTTGTGATGATGGAACTGGTGGATTTTGGTGACCCCGGTCTGGTTGTTCTGGCTCCTCACCGGCTGGTGCGCGGTATTCCAAAATCCATACTCGATGGGTTGATGGTCAAGCTGGAGGCATTCTTTAAAATAGAAAAGCTGCCCTTGAATCTGCCCGACGTCGGGCAACAGGTCGACGACCTGCTCGGGGGAACAAATGAGATCAGCATAATCCTTTTTGGCCCGGCCAAAAACTACCTCTTCGGTCTGAGGTTACGTGACCCGGATGCAGCCGGTCAGTTGATGCCCAGCTTCCATTCTGAGCTGTACAAGAAGCTGGATGTCAGCATTATTGACCATATTATCCTGGAAAAGCTGCTGGAGCTGACCAGTGAAAAGGAAGAGACCGGTCTCACCTACAGTTACGATATCACGGAGGCGGTAGGCAGGGTTTTAGACCAGGAATACCAACTGGCCTTGCTCTTTAGACAGGTCAAACCGGAAGGGATCAAAGCCGTTGCCGATGCCGGTGACAAGATGCCCCGAAAGTCAACCTACTTCTACCCCAAGGCGCCCTCAGGACTAGTCATCAACCGGCTGGTATAGAACGGCTCAAGGCTGCCGGTTACAGCTTTACCATTCTGGTGGAGTACATATCCGTCAGAGCCAGTAATTGCTGGCGGTGTTTCTCAGGCAGGACTTCGTCCAGTAACAGTATCATCAGGGCCTGTCCTCTGGGCTTGAGACGGCCGACATGCATGGCGCTGATATTGATATTGGCATCTCCGGTTATCTTTCCGACAGACCCAAGAAGTCCGGGCCGGTCCAGGTGATTGCAGAACAGGAAATATCCCTCGCAGGGGTAAATATCAATCCAGTAGTCATTGACCCGCACGATATGGGTTTCACCCCGAATCACGGTCGTAGCCACGACGATGCTTTCACTACCGGAGCTGATTTCCGCGGTAATCAAGTTGGTATAATTCTCGCAAATAGTGTCTTTCTGCTCCACTATCTTTATACCCCGCCTAGCAGCCACGATGTTGGCATTCACCAGATTAACCCGTTCTTCACTTATCTGATCAAGTAAACCTCCCAGCACCGCCGCCTTGAGAGCGTTTGTATCGTAGTGCGAAATCTCGCCATCGTACTTGATTTGAACAGAACTTGTCTTTCCATCGATCAGTTGACTGGCCAACTTACCGGCCGCCCCGGCCGCCCTGATAAACGGCGACAGCCCCGACATTGTTTCAGCCGAGATAAAGGGAGCGTTGACCGCGTATCGGGCCGGCTCTCCATTGAACACATCGATGATCTGCTCGGCAATATCTTCGGCCACCATAGCTTGGGCCTCAGCGGTGGAAGCTCCCAGATGAGGGGTAACGATGATGTTATCTTCTTCAAAAAGGATGCTGCTGATAATGGGCTCGGTGTCAAAGACATCAAAAGCAGCCCCACCCACCTTTTTAGCCCTGATCGCCTCGACCAGCGCTTTTTCGTTAATCAGCCCCCCCCGGGCCGTATTGATGATACGAACCGTCGGTTTAACCAGAGACAGTTCTTTTTCTCCGATTATTTCTTTGGTTAGTTTGGTGAGCGGAGCATGGAGGGTGATAAAGTCCGATCTCTTGAGCAGCTCGTCCAGGGTGACAAGTTCCACCTGGAAGTTACGGGCGTAGTCTTCAGCAATGTACGGGTCGTAAGCAATAAGTTCCATCTCCAGACCCAGGGCTCGTCTGGCTACCTCTGAGCCAACATTACCCAGACCAACAATACCCAGGACTTTATTTCTGACCTCAGTGCCCACAAAATCATTTCGACGCCATTCACCCGCTTTCAGGCTGGCATTGGCCTGGGCAACATGACGGGCCAAGGCCAGCATCAGGGCAATGGTATGCTCCGTAGCCGAGATGGTATTACTGGTGGGAGCGTTAACCACCAGTATTCCCCGCCGCGTCGCCACGTCTACATCGATATTATCCGTACCCACACCGGCCCGGGCGACAACCTGCAACTTTTTGCCGGCTTCCAGCACCTCAGCCGTTACACGGGTCTGACTGCGCACCACCAGAGCTTCATAGTCACCGATAATGGAGACTAGCTCGTCAGGCTTGAGATCCGGCTTAATATCAACCTCGGCATTGCCGCGCAGAATTTCTATACCTTCTTGCCCGATAGGGTCGGACACTAAAACTCTCATAAACTAACTCACTAAAACCTCTATTCGTCAAAACTGAAAAGCTATCGTGCGGCCACAAAACCCGCTTCGGGCAGGGCCACTTTCAGGGCCGTTATCACTTTTTCAATGTCACTCTCGTTTACCCAGCCCAGATGCCCGATACGGAATATCCGGCCATCCAGTTTCTGCTGTCCACCACCCAGCACGATCTGATGTTTTTCCCTGAGTACCTGCAGTAATTTTTTGGGATCAAGCCCGTTGGTAGAATCCACCGCCGTAACCGTGTTAGAGGCGAAATCCTCGTCGGCGAAAAGGGACAATCCCAGGGATTTTACTCCCTCCCGGGCACACTGGGCAACCCGGGCATGACGGGCGACAATTTCAGCCAGGCCTTCTTTCAGAATCATTTCCAGGGATACGGCCAGGGCGAATACTACGGAAACAGCCGGCGTCCAGGGCGTCTGGTTCCTCTCCAGATAGCTCTTGGCCTGCCCAATATCCCAGTAAAAACGGGGCATTTTAGACTCAGCGTAGGCCTGCCAGGCGTCCTGGCTGACACTTATCATCGCCAGGCCCGGCGGCACCATCCAGCCTTTCTGAGAACCGGTAACGGCGATATCGCAATGCCATTCATCTACCGGCAAGTTAATTGAACCCAGACTGCTGATAGCGTCGACCAGCAGCAGCTTGTTAAATTCCTTGACCACCAGACTTATTGCCCCCAAGTCATTGGTAACCCCGGTGGATGTCTCATTATGAGTTACCAGCACCGCTTTTATTTTCGAGTCTTTCTGAAGGGCTCTGCGCACCTCATCGGGGTCAGCCGGCTTGCCCCATTCAAAACTGAGACGGGTCACCTCAGCCCCAAATCTCTCGGCCATAGTGGCAAAGCGGTCTCCAAAGGCGCCAATGGACACGGACAGTACCTTGTCGTCCGGCGACAGCACATTGACGATGGCCGCCTCCAGCCCGCCCGTGCCCGAGGCGGTGAGGATATAAAGGTCGTTTTTGGTCTGGAATAACTGCTTCAGGTTATCGGTCACACCCATCAGTATCCCCTGAAATTCCTCTCCCCGGTGGTTTATCATCTGCCTGGCCATTGCCTGGAGGACTTCGGGGGGGCAAGGGGTCGGACCCGGTATGCGTAATTCTTCCATTTTACTCCTCTACTGCTCGCTACTTAGTATATCCGAATTGATAACTTTAGCAAAGCGCCGTTTGCCGACTTTTATTATGCTGCCGCTTTCAACCCATTCACTCGGCACCATACGGTTTGTCACCACTCTATCATCGATTACAGTTCCGCCCTGTCCAATAAGCCGGTTTGCCTCGCTGACGCTCTTTGCGAGTCCTATCTCGGTTAACAGACGCCCAACATTCACATTTCCGTCAGGATAAATCAATTCTCTAAAGGAGACAGGTTTTTCTTCTATCTCATCCGGTGTCTCTTTTTTCTGGACCGTTTTAGAGAAATGCTCTTCCGCCTGAGTGGACGCTTCTGGACCATCAAGCTGGGTTACAATATCGCTGGCCAGTCGCTTTTTAAGCTCCATCGGATTAACGGAGTCATCAGCCAAGGCTTGTCGCAACTCGGCCAACTCTTTCGCGGGCACGTTGGTCAACAGCTCAAAGTAGTCCATGATCAAACTATCCTTAATAGACATTACCTTGCCGTATATCTCCTCCGGCGGCTCGTAAACACCGATGTAGTTCCCCAGGCTTTTGCTCATCCTCTGAGTGCCATCAATACCCACCAGAACAGGAAAAGTAATGCATATCTGTGGCTTTTGCCCGAAGACCTCCTGAAGTTTGCGCGCGGCCATCAGGTTGAATAATTGTTCCGTACCTCCGAGTTGAACATCGGCACGCAGGTGAACCGCGTCATAACCCTGAGCCAGGGGGTATAATAACTCACTCAACCACAGAGGCTTGTTCATTTCCCATCGATTACGCAGCCTGTCACGGGCTAGAAACTGCTGCACCGTAAAATTAGAAGCCATCTTGATAACGTCGGCAAAAGTCAACTTACTCAGCCACTCCTGGTTAAAACGTACGAAGGTCTTGTTTCGGTCCAGGATTTTGAAGGCTTGCTCGGTGTAAGTCCTGGCGTTCTGCTCGATCTGCTCTGCAATCGAAGCAGAACGTGCTTCGTCCCGGTCGCTGGGATCGCCTATCAGTGTCGTAAAAGTACCTATAACAAAAGTCACCTCGTGGCCGAAATCCTGAAACTGGCGCAGCTTCCGCATAGGTATAGTATGGCCCAAGTGGATATCAGGAGCCGTCACATCAAAGCCACAATATACCCTGAGGGGGCGCCCTTCATTACTGGCTTCAACGAGCCGCTGGCGCAGTTCCTCAGTCATCATCCCTTTTGTCTGCTGGTCACCAAATTCGGAACCACGCATTAAGACGCTAACTTGCTTATCTATGGACTCCAATTCCGGATACCTCCGTACCTGTTCCGTAGCTGAATCCGTCCAGACCCGAACGGAACATAAACCTCTGGTTTGAGCAAATAGTCAACATTCATCCCGGTTTCCTGCCTGAAGAACTCAGTATAGCTTCTCCCTCTTTTACATCCTCGGCCATCTGCTTTTTCAGCTCTTCCACGCCGTCAAATTTCTTCTCGCCCCGCAGCCGCTCCACGACCTCGATTTTCAACTCGCTCCCGTACAGGTTGCCCCGATAGTTTAACACATACGTCTCCACAGTACGCACCTGTCCATCAAAAGTGGGATTCTTACCGACATTAGTCACCGCCTGGTAGGTTTCATCATTAATGTAGGCCCAGGTAGCGTAAACGCCGTCTCCGGGGAGAGCCTGCTCCGACTCTACCTCCAGATTAGCCGTCGGGAAGCCTAAACCACCGCCCCGGCCCGCCCCGGTAATCACCCTGCCCTGAAGTCTGAAAGGACGCCCGGTCAGACTGGTCACCCTTTTCATATCGCCCTTAGCCAAGGCATCCCTGATAGCAGTGCTGCTTACCACTTCATCGTCTGTCTTCAGGGGAGATACCACGACCAGGCTAAAACCCATATCTTCGCCCAGCACCCTGAGGGCATCAACATTACCTTCCCTGTCCTTACCCAAGACAAAATCAGGGCCGACCAGCAGGCAGCTCATTCTGAGGTACTTCTTCAACAGACCGGCAAACTGTCTGGCGGTCAGGTCGGCCAACTCACGAGTAAAGGACAGGGGAATGACTTCCCCGACTCTCTCATTCTTGAGCAGGTCAACCTTTTCAGCCAGATTGGTCAGGTAGGGCAGACTGGTCCCCGGTGAAAGCACCTCTCGGGGATTTTGCCGGAAAGTCAGCACTCCGCTGAGCAAATCCAACTCATCGGCCAGTTCCTTTAGCTGTGAGATCAGGTATTTGTGGCCAAGGTGCACCCCGTCAAAAACCCCTATCGTCAGGAGCATATCTTTCTCCGGAGATACCTCGGCTAGCTCTTTCTCTACCCGCATAATTCTTTAACCCGAGTACAAATAATGAATAGATGGTACTAGACAGTCAGTGAATACACAAAGGGGATTTCGGTAAGACCCCGGCAATCATCTGCCGGTCGAAGTGCTTTCATACTAGCACAAGCCTATTTAAGCGTCAACAAAATGACCGTCGGCCTTTCAGGAATTGCTCATCTCCCTGAATTCAGCTATACTTTATCCATCAGGCCAGCGTAGCTCAGTTGGTAGAGCAGCGCTTTCGTAAAGCGCAGGCCGCGGGTTCGAATCCCTCCGCTGGCTATCATATGGAGAGAGAATGAGTATCCTTATTGATAAACTAAATCGGATTTCCCGGGGCAGCCCTCAGCCCATGGGTTTCACCTCAAGACAACCGGCTTCGGACAAGCCCAAAATGCAACTCGTTGTCAGTTTTGCTGCCGAGAGTGCCGGGAGTCTGGCCGGTCGGGCCGCCGGGGCCGATGCCGGACTGTTGCGTATATCCAAACCGGGCACCGGAGCCGAAGCCCTTCAGGAGATTTCCAAGACTCTTCCTAATATCGCTTGGGGCGTGGGGCTGCGGGGTATCAGCCGGGCCGGCCTGAAACAGATTGCCAGAGCCGGCTCTGATTTCGTGGTCTTTCCCGCCACCGACACACCCCTGACAGCCCTTGAAGATAACAAGACGGGCCGTATACTGGAGGTACCGGAGTCACTTGATGAAGGACTTTTCAGGGCAATCAACCAATTGCCAGTAGACGCCGTGCTGGTCGTTTGCGAAGAGAAAGAGAGCCCGGTGCTCACCTGGCAGAATCTCATTCTTTGTCAGCGTTTGGCTGGCTTACTGACCAAACCCCTGTTGGTCTCGGTGCCGTCACAGGTAACCGCCCCTGAACTGGTCTCCTTGTGGGAAACCGGAGTAGCCGCCGTGGTGATAGAAATAACCGAAAAGCAGCCTGTTGACAGCTTGAAGAAACTACGTCAGGCCGTTGATAAACTTGAATTCGCCTCACCCCGCGGGCCCGAAAGAGCAGAGGCCCGGCTGCCTCGGACCGGTGGAACCACAAGCCCCGCCAGTACGGGAGATGATGAGGAGGAAGAAGACGAGGAAGAGTATTAACCCTCTCTCTGGTTTTTTAGAGTGATTCAGGGCGTAACCAAGCTAGGACTGGGCTATCTGCCAGGACTTACCTTCGGTGGTAATAGACGGAGCAATCACCATTTCCGCCTTGTGCATCTCCCTGATATTAAAAGCCCCGCAAACTCCCATAGCGGCCTGCAGCGCCCCGACCAGGTTCTGACTGCCATCGGTAACAGAGGTGGGACCGAAGAGAATTTGCTCCAGTGTGCCGCAGGTGCCCACTTTTATCCGGGTACCCCTAGGCAGGGCCGCGTGGGGATTGGCCATACCCCAGTGATAACCAAGTCCGGGAGCTTCTTCGGCTTGAGCGAAGATAGAACCTATCATCACGGCATCAGCCCCAGCCACAATCGCCTTACAGAAATCTCCACCTTTGCGGAAACCGCCATCGGTGATGATCGGCACGTAACGTCCCGACTCCTTCTGGTACTGGTCTCTGGCGGCGGCGCAATCAATGGTAGCCGTTACCTGGGGAACACCAATGCCCAGAACCTCCCTGGTAGTGCAAGCAGCCCCGGGACCAACCCCGATCAGCACTGCGGAGACTCCGGTCCTCATCAGACCCAGGCAGGCGCTGTAGCTAACGCAGTTACCGACAATAACCGGCATCGGCACCTGCTCCACCAGTTCCTCAAAGATAAGCCCGCGCACACTCTTTGAAATGTGGCGGGCGGAAGTAACCGTGGCGCTAACGACCAGGACATCGGCTTTGGCTTCGACAATCACCGGAACGAAACGCTTGGTATTAGCGGGAGTTGTTGAGACGGCGCATGTCGCCCCGGCTTGCTTGATTGCCTCTATCCGCTGGCCGATAAGATTTTCCTTTATCGGCTGGGAATAGATTTTCTGGAGCAAGGGAGTAACCTCATCTCCGGATGCCCGGGCAATCTCGGCCAGAACTTCTGACGGGTTATCATAGCGGGTTTGCACTCCTTCCAGGTGGAGCACGGCCAGCCCGCCATGCCTGCTCATTTGGATTGCAAAGTTAACATCCACCACCGCATCCATAGCCGAGGTCAAGATAGGTACGGGAAAGGTCAAATCCCCTATTTTCAGGTCAAGATTTACCTGCTCAGGGTTGATGGTCACGTCTCCGGGCACGATGGCGACTTCATCAAAACCGTAGGAACGCCGGAGTTGTTTCAATTTACCAGGAGTTTCTCGTTCTTCGGGTTCCTGGTAAGGGCTGTCTACCTGCTCTAATTTATCCTGTACCATAACCCACTCCTTTTTCAGAAATTATAACAAGAACTGCCGCCATAATCAAGAGATTTTAATTGGTATATCACCAAAAGTTTTTGAAAAACCAGGAGGGTTGTAATACAATATCGGGGACTTTGAAATTAGCTGACGGATGGTCAATAATGGGCGAGGCGGTATGATCAAAATCATCAGAGCCAAGGAACGGCATATCTCCGCCATGGGGCAACTGTGGCTGGAATTCATGTATTTCCACCGGGATATTGACCCCATTTTCACCCCTCGTGAGGATGCCTTACCCGGTTTTGAGAAGCACCATTTACGTCCTCATATGAAATCAAAAGACGGGCTGGTACTGATTGCCCTTGAAGGAGACCAGGCAGTCGGCTTCTCCCTGTCGGAAATCAAGGGGCCGATGCCCGGGTATAAGCTCGATGAGTTCGGCTACGTTGATATCCTGGCTGTGGCGGCCAACTATCGCCGTCGGGGAATCGGAGAAAGAATGGTCAAGGAGATCATGAAATGGTTCCATTCCAAGAATATCGACCGTGTTGAGCTTGAAATCACCACCCGGAATCAACTGGCTGCTTCGTTCTGGGAAAAACACGGCTTCACAGAATACGGTAGTAAATTATATCGGCAGATATAGCCGGTGAAATCAAGAGGCCAAAAGGGTGGGCCAATAACAAACATCCAGGCTGGACAGTTAATCAGGGGCGGGCTATAATAAATTCAGTTGATCGATAACGGTTGGCCTTTCAGCTCTGAGTTCAGAGGAAGGTAGAAAGCAATGCCCACCCTCTACGTTGTAGCCACTCCCATTGGAAACCTGGAAGACATTTCCATGCGTGCCCTGCGGACCCTGCGTGAAGTCAAGCTTATCGCCGCCGAAGATACCCGCAAAACGAAGCGGTTACTGAACGCCTATGATATTAGGACACCGATGACAAGTTATTTTGAGCACAACAAGTTGACTAAACTTGACTACATTCTGACCCGTCTGGAGCAGGAAGACGTGGCCCTGGTTTCCGAGGCAGGAACGCCTGGAATGTCTGACCCCGGTTATGAGTTGGTCGTGGCCGCCAGCCGCAATGGCATACCGGTTGTTCCCATTCCCGGAGCTTCTGCTGTTGTTACGGCCCTTACAGTCTCAGGACTGGCTACGGACAAGTTTAGCTACCTGGGCTTTTTGCCCCGTAAGGTCGGCAACCGGCGGAACCTCCTTGAATCCGCCGCTGACGAGCCGGCGACCATCGTAATCCTGGAAAGCCCCCACCGCCTGCTGGCCACTCTAAAGGACATGCTGGCCGCGCTCGGCGACCGAAGAATCGCCGTTTGCAGGGAACTTACCAAGCTCCACGAGGAGATTTTCCGGGGCAACATCAGTCAGGCAATTGAGCACTTCGCCCAGCCCCGGGGAGAGTTTACACTGGTCGTTGAGGGCAGGATTAAGAATAATAAGCCGGAACTAACCGACGACGTCAGGCAACAATTACGCAGCCGGGTTCTCGCCGGTGCCAAGGCCAAAGAAGCGGTATCTCAGTTGGCCGGAGAAACAGGCTTATCAAAAAAAGAGTTGTACCGGGCCTGGCTCGAACAGGCTTAGATTACGACTGGAAAAATATCAGGAGGGTCTAAACGATGCGCCGAGGTTGTATATCTACAGGAGAAATCCACTGTGACGAGTGTCACCGTCTGGTACCGCATTCAGAGAGTTACCTGGCTGTTGAGGAAGAGGACGGGGTTGAAGCGGAGGGCGGAAAGACAGCCCTCTATTGCATGGAGTGTTCCATCAAAAAGGATTACGCCTACTACAAAGAGGAAAAGGACGAAAGGATACTGACTATCTTCCCTAAAAGTGAGTATTAGCCTCGGTAATCCGATTGTGCTAAAGTAGAAAGCGAGATGAATGAGAGAATTCTTGTCGCTGTTGCTTGGCCTTACGCCAACGGCTCCCTGCATCTGGGACACATCGCCGGGTGCGACCTGCCGGCCGATATCTTCGCCCGTTACCACCGTACTAAAGGAAACGAGGTCGTCATGGTATCCGGCTCGGACTCCCACGGCACTCCGGTAACCATCAAGGCAGAGCAAGAAGGCAAGACCGCAAAAGAAATCGTCGATTTCTACCAGGAGGAGTTTCTCGATTACTGGCGGCGGCTGGGCATCTCATTTGACCTTTTTACCACCACCGGCACTCAAAACCACGCCGAGGTCACTCAGGACATCTTCCTCAAACTGCTCCGGGAAGGGTATCTTGAGAAGAAAACGGTCACTCAGACTTACTGCCCTCAATGCCAGCGCTTCCTGCCTGACCGCTATGTCCTGGGCACCTGTCCCCACTGTGGAGCTCCCAACGCCCGGGGCGACCAGTGTGACTCCTGTGGGAAGTTGCTTGACGCTCCCGATCTGATTCAACCCCGCTGCCGTACCTGCGGCACTTCCGCCATTTTCAAAGACTCGGAACAATTCTTCCTCATGCTCAGCGCCTTCCAACAACAGCTGGCCGACTGGGCAGCCACCCAGACACAGTGGCGGCCCAATGTCTTCAACCTCACCCGGCGCTACCTCAAGGAGGGTCTGAGGGACAGGGCTATCACCCGTGATATCGACTGGGGGGTGCCGGTACCGGTCGAAGGCTTTGAAAACAAGCGCATCTATGTCTGGTTCGAGGCCGTAATTGGCTATCTCTCGGCCACCAAGGAATGGGCCGGCCTCCAGGGAGACCCGGAAAAATGGCGCTCCTTCTGGCAGGGAGACCAGGCCAAGAGTTACTACTTCATGGGCAAGGATAATATTCCCTTTCACACCATCATCTGGCCGGCCATGCTGATGGGTTATGGTGGCCTCAATCTGCCTCATGATGTACCGGCTAACGAGTTCCTGACATTTGAAGGCGGGAAGCTGTCCACCAGCCAGAACTGGGCCGTCTGGCTGCCGGATTATCTGTCCCGATATGACCCTGACCCGCTGCGTTACTTCTTATCGATAAATATGCCCGAGACCAGTGACAGTGATTTTTCCTGGCGGGAATTCGTCCGCCGCAACAATGACGAACTGGTGGCCACCTACGGCAACCTGGTCAACCGTGTGCTGACCTTCACTTATCGCAATTTTGACGGTTGTGTGCCCCAGGCCGGTGAGCCCGACGACCTGAGTCGGGTTTTACTCAAGAAAGCTGATGATACCGTGGCGGCTATGGATGGGCTCCTTTACGGCTGTCATTTCAGAGAGGCGACGCGGTCAGCTATGTCCCTGGCTCAGGAAGCCAACCGCTACCTGGATGAAAAAGCTCCCTGGAAGGCAATCAAAGAGGACCGGCAGGCGGCCGCCGACTCCTTGTACGTTGCCCTGTGCGTAATTTCTTCTCTTAAGACGGTCTTCTATCCCTTCCTGCCTTTTAGCTCCCAAAAAGTGCACCAGTATCTCGGCTTTGAAGGGAATGTGGAGGATTACGGCTGGCAGCCGACTGTCCCGGAACCGGGTCAGAAACTAGTGGAACCCAAGCCCCTGTTTGTCAAACTGGATAAAGCCGTGGCTGAAGAAGAGACCAACCGGATGGGACAGGCCGGCAAACACCTGGCAGACCACGGGTGACTCTGCTTATATCGTCATTACGAGGAGCGTAGCGAAGAAGCAACCTCAAATAATCGAACTATCTATACGGAATGCTTCGCCTTCGGCTCACAACGACATCACCAATAGGTGACAGGATTTCACCCACTTCACTAATCGGATGGAGCCGGAGCCTGGTTCGGCAGTGGGTTGGGTATGATCGCGGCTTTCTTAGCTTTAGACCCCGATTTCGCCGTCTCGGCTTTGACCTCAATTGGCACCGGAGTTGTCGTTGGCTTTACCTTCCGTTTACGGGGCGCTGCCGGCTCACCAAACAGGGTATCCAGTGCTTCACCCTCCAGGGTCTCTTCGGCGATAAGTTTCTGGGCCAGTTCTATCAATTTCGGTTTGTTTTCGACCAGCAATACCTTGGCCTTTTCATGGGCCTCTTTGATAATACTGTCAACTTCTCCGTCGATAGCATTAGCAGTCCTCTCGCTGTAGTCCCTGTGCTCGGAAATCTCGCGGCCCAGAAAGACCATCTCCTGCTTGTCCCCAAAAGTCCGGGGGCCCAGTTTTTCGCTCATCCCGTATTCGGTAACCATGCGGCGGGCCAGGTTGGTTGCCTGTTTGATATCTGATTGAGCGCCGGTAGTTATTTCACCGAAGATTAGTTCCTCAGCGGCCCGGCCACCCATAGCCATAGCCAGCGTTTCCTTGATATAAGACCGCATCGCATACTCTCTATCCTCGGTCAGCATCTTGGTATAGCCTCCGGCCATTCCCCGGGGAATAATGGATATCTTTCTGACCGGCTCAATGCCGGGTAACATATGGGCCACCAGAGCGTGCCCCGCTTCGTGGTAAGCCGTAATCTCTTTCTCCTTGGCGCTCACCCGGTGGCTCTTCCTCTCCGGCCCCAGCAGCACCTTGTCAATGGACTCCTCCAGGTCCTCCATCTCCACTGTCTTCTTACCCCGCCTGGCAGCCAAAATAGCCGCCTCATTCACCAGATTGGCCAGATCAGCCCCGCTGAAACCAACCGTCTGCTTGGCCACCATATCCAGGTCAACTGCCTCGTCAACCAACTTATCCTTACAATGGACCTTCAAAATGGCGGCCCGACCGGCAATATCAGGACGGTCAAGCACGACTCGCCGGTCAAACCGGCCCGGACGCAGCAACGCCGGGTCAAGTATGTCCGGGCGGTTGGTGGCTGCCAGAACGATTACGCTGGTATTGGTGTCAAAGCCATCCATCTCAGTCAGAATCTGGTTTAGGGTCTGTTCTCTCTCATCATGGCTGCCCCCCAGCCCTGCCCCACGCTGTCGCCCCACGGCATCAATCTCATCGACGAAGATAATGCAGGGAGTTTGACGTTTGGCCTGGTCAAAAAGGTCCCGCACCCTGGAGGCGCCCACGCCGACAAACATCTCCACAAATTCACTGCCACTGATGGAAAAGAAGGGTACTTCGGCTTCCCCGGCTATGGCCCGGGCCAGCAGCGTCTTACCCGTACCGGGCGGGCCAATCAGTAACACGCCCCTCGGGATACGGGCTCCCAAAACTTGAAATTTCTCCCGTGACTTGAGAAATTCTACTACTTCGTGGAGCTCCTGTTTGGCTTCGTCGATCCCGGCCACGTCATCAAAAGTTACCGTGGGTTTGTCCGCCGGGGCCAGCCGGGCCCGGCTACGTCCAAAGTTAAGCGCCTGGTTATTAGCTCCCCGGGCACGAAAGAAGATAAAGAAGAGCAGACCGCCAAAGAGAAGAAGGGGTAGGAAACCGATTACGATATTCCCCCAGTTCATGCCCCCGGGTTTGATTTCGTACTCCAGGTCAGTACTAAACCCGAGTTCCCGCAGGTCATTATAGTTGAGCATACCGATGTATGTCTTGATTTCATTGTTATTCCTGGTCGTGATTATCAGCCACTCCCCCTCCTCCACCACCTTCTCAATATTATTGCCCTGTGACATCTCTATCACTTCAGTTAAAGGGACTTCAGCCGGGCCCTGGGGCGGTGAGAGGAGAACAAAGGCAATAGCCACCGCACCGAGCAAAATAACGGTGTACAGTAACCCGCTGCGTTTCCAGTTGAAAGCCATCGCCACTCCTCTGAAGGATAATTCCCCGCCTCTTCCCCCTGTATTATATCAGAAATCACATTACATAGGAAAACCGGATGAATCCCGAGTTTGTGTGGTAATCATCGGCTCATCCGCCGTGACCTCGACTACAACGACAACACAAACGGGATTCCACCTGTCATCGGGAGAAGTCCCGCTAAATTCGGGACGACGAAGCAATCGCCAGGAATCGGGTCGGATTACCCCGTTGGCTCCCCGTGTCGCCCAGTCAGGCTGATTCCACCAGGCCCTGATAAGTCTCTTGCAGCATCAGGGCGTCCCCTTCCAGGTTGGGACTTTCGCAGATTACCAGACCGCCGACTTCATGGTCTTTCAATGCTCTCAGCAGTTCGATGTAATTCAGATCGGATTCCTTCAGGTTCAGGTGTTTTCTTTCGCCTTTGGCCCCGTATTGGATTCCGGAGAAATGAATATGCATGTCATCCAGGGCCTCCCGGCCCAGTGAATCATTGATTTGGGACAGGACGGCACTGAATTCGCGGTAAGAGTTATTGACTCCCGTTCTGGCATGCCAATGGGCAAAATCTACGCAGGGGGCCAACCGCTCCAATTCAGTACATAACCGCAGTATCTCATCTATGGTGCCAAACTGGCTCGGCTTGCCCATCACCTCGGGCCGGATCAGGAGCCGGTAATTATCTTTCCTGATCCTGTCAATTACTTCGCCGAGGTATTTCTTTACCGCATCATAAACCTGCTCCGGGGGGTCGCCCAGGTAAAAAGCGGTATGGAGAACGATGCTGCGCACCCCGCACAGAGAGCCAATTCGCACCGTATGAAGCAATCTTTCCTGACTGGCTCTTATCTTTTCCGGTTCGTGGGCGTTAAAGTTTACGTAGTAGGGCGCGTGGGCCGATAATGCTATGCCCTCCGCGGCGGCTATTTCGGCCACCAGCCTGGCCCCGGCCTCGCCCATTTTCACTCCCTTGACGAATTCCACCTCCATACAGCCCAGTCCGAGATCGGCAACACGCCGGATGCCATCCAAGGTGGTTCTGGTACTAGCACTGTGTGGAATGCCGGCGGTTCCGAAAAGAAGCTCGGCCATTTTTCTTTTTTCCTCTACACCGAAATTCTTGCTACATCCACTATAAATGGCTGGCGGCAGTTTATCAATTCAAACTGATTTTGTCTACGGCTGTCTGGCCACCGTGTGCTTAAGAAAACCCATAACTATGATGACCGTGTTGTTCACAGCAGTATCTCCCGAGGACTTGATTTCAGCCGTGAGGACGGTGGCGGATGGTAACGCTTTGCCGGCTCCCTCCGTAACCCGGCTGATTATCGAAGAATTTACCCGGAGACCTCTGCCCAGCGGAAGTAGCCCCGAACTGGAGAAACTGACCATGTTCTCGCTCACAAACGCGCCAATCCAGCTTGCGCCCAAATTGACACCCTTTGCACCCAATGGTATGGTGATTAAGACTCTCCAACTGTTTCCTCAACATTATTTGAAGGCGTACAAATGACTGTTGAAGCACGTAATCTGAATGAGATTCAGGGATGCCGCACTACCAAAATCTACTGCAGAAACGGCTGTCCGGCCGGCAAACGTATGAAACCGAGGAATCGGGTCTACTTCCAGTCACGGGAAGAAGCCAGAACCGATGGCTACCGTGCCTGCAAAGTCTGCAAACCGGATGCCCCTCCTGTTGAGCCCGAGACTTTCATTTTAACACACTACCAAAGCCCCCTGGGTACCTATATCATCCTCGGTTCGAAACAGGGCATCGTCTGCGTTGAGCCGGAGGAACAGGTGGAGAATCGCATCGACCGCTGGCAACACGACAGTATTCAGATAGAAGAAGGAGAAAGCGAAGACACCCTGCTGGTGTCTTCGGAACTGGATGGTTACTTCGCCGGAAGACTCTTCAGCTTCAATCTTCCCCTTGATCTTCGCGGTACACC
>PVBE011715165.1_pt1 | contig 16201 bp, 14 predicted proteins | sample 1631181 | NCBI WGS metagenome assembly PVBE01 (sample SAMN08397723, study PRJNA350692) | Marine metagenome, whole genome shotgun sequencing project. | isolation source: water | place: Pacific Ocean | collected 2012-04
CTTTCAACTGCAACATTTGATGAAGTAATCGGAGGAAGCGAAAATCCAGTCCTCGTTGACTTTTGGGCTGAATGGTGCGGGCCATGTAAAATGATTGCTCCTATTCTTGAAGAAATAGCCTCTGAACAGGGTGAAAAGATTAAAATTACAAAGCTCAATGTTGACGAAGCAAATGAAATCGCTGCACGATTCGAAGTTATGAGTATTCCAACGTTGATAGTTTTTGACAATGGCGTTCCAACAAAACGTATTGTAGGAGCTAAAGGAAAAGCTGCTCTGCTGGAAGATCTTGAAGAGTACCTTTAGATTCCTCAAGAGTTGTATTTTCCTTCTATCACTCTCCGTGATATACCGGAAAAATGAGCAACCTTCCTAGCGAACAATTACCGCTTGGACTTGGAGACAGTGGAAAAGTCATAGAAGACCTTCATCGTCTTCTAGAATCCGCAAATTTTCCTACCCCCACTGAAAAATCAACCTTCACCAATGAAACCGCTGGTGCTCTTCGTGATTTTCAAGAAAGTCGTCATCTTGAAACCACAGGAATTTGCGACCTTACAACTTGGTATGCACTAATTGAAGCTGGATATTTACTCGGTGATCGACTTCTTTATCTCCAAAGTCCTATGCTTCGTGGAGATGATGTTGCTGAACTCCAAAAAAGATTAGGAACAATCGGTTTTGACTCTGGCCAAGTTGATGGAATCTTTGGAGAAAATACAGAAAGAGCTGTTAGAGAATTTCAAAGGAACGCTGGACTTCCAGTTGATGCTATTTTCGGCCCAGATAGCCTTCATATGCTCAATCGTCTCGGGGATATAGGGCCTGGCCACCCTGTAGCAGCAGTCCGGGAACATGAATCTCTATTAACTAGAAATGCGAATATCAATAATAAGGTGGTTCTTGGAGAAGTTGGGGGTTTGGGATCTATCGTTAATGAATTTTCAAGAGAACTAATTTCTAGAAATTTGCACTTAGAGGTGATCTCTCACTATGACGAACATGAACATGCAGAGTTAAGTAATTCTCTCGATGTTGATTTGTATTTTGGTATTACTAGTTCGTCTGATCATTTAAGATCCATTTCATATTTTTCAAATCAACGATATATCTCTCCTGGGGGAGCTTCTCTAGCTAATGCCTTGTATGAACGATTTCTTCCAATTCTCGGAACATCACTTGAAACTGTAGGAAGAGCTAATCAAGTTTTGCGAGAAACACGAATGCCAGCGATCGTGCTTTGTGTAGGACCTACAAGCGCCCTAGTTGCTCATGGCCCAGCGTTAGCAGCAATAGCAGCTGATGTCATTGTTTCATGGTTGACCGAACCGTATGTTGAAGAGTAAAATCCTAATATTTTCTATGTGGATGAGAATTGTCAATATTTTTACTCTCTATATCTATAAATCACCTGTTCAAAGCATATTTTTAGGTATCTAATCACAGGGTTTTCCCCAAGTTGGGGATAAAAACCTATGAACAACTTAAAACTCTAAAGTCTCACTTTAGGGTTTATAGCTTGTTGGGATGTTTTCCATTGAAATTAAAGGGTCTTTACTTGTCCTTAATTGCAGAAAAAATTCTACTTAAATCATCTATATCAGCAAATTCAATGCTTATTTTTCCCTTTTTCCCAGAAGACGAAACAGCTACTGTCGTGTTTAGATATTCAGATAGTTGTTGTTCTACTTCCAAGACAGCTGCTGATTTTGGACGTTTTGTTTGTTTAGTCTTTTGAACAGATGATCCTTCTCGAACAATTGTTTCGACTTCACGAACTGAAAGGCCTTCTTTAACAATGCGTTGTGCTAGTTGGTCTTGTTCTTGTCGTGAAGTCAACGCTAGTAAAGCCCGGGCATGACCTGCTGAAATTTCACCAGACAACAAGTAGTTTTGGACTGAAGACGGGAGGTGGAGAAGCCTAAGTGAATTAGAAATTGCTGAACGACTTTTCCCAACACGTTGGCCAACTGCCTCCTGGCTTAAACCAAAATCATCAATAAGTTGTTGAAAAGCAGCTGCTTCTTCTAGTGGCCCTAAGTCTTGTCGATGTAAATTTTCAACTAATGCATGCTCAAGCGAGGTTAGGTCTTCAACATCTCGAATAATTGCTGGGATTTTGTCTAATCCTGCTCTTTTTGCTGCCCTCCAACGTCTCTCCCCAGCAATAAGTTCATAATTATCAGTATCTTTAGATCGGACGAGAATTGGCTGTAAAACCCCTACTTCACGAATAGAAGCCGTCAAATTCGATAACATCTCCTCATCGAAAATATCTCTCGGTTGATAAGGATTAACCTTTATAGCCCCTATAGGCAGCTCTCTATACCCTGGTCCGCCTAAACGGATTCCTTTTGGCCCACTATCGTCATCTGAAGGTATCAGAGCTCCTAAGCCCTTACCTAAACCTTTTTTTTCACGTGCCACCAGTAATCTCCTTTGCAAGTGATCGATATGCAATAGCCCCGCGTGAAGAGGAGTCGTAATAAATAATCGGTTGTCCATAGGAGGGAGCTTCAGAAAGCCGAACTGATCTGGGAACTGTTTGTTGGCAAACTCTTTCCCCAAAATGTGAACGGATTTCATCTACAACTTGTACAGCAAGTTTTGTTCGAGCATCAAACATAACTAGAGCGATGGCAGAAATATGCAACTCCTTATTTAAGTGTGTTTTTACTCGCTCAACGTTACTGAGAAGCTGTCCTAAGCCTTCTAGAGCAAGGTATTCACATTGAATGGGAACAAGTACTTCAGTAGCAGCAGTAAGTGCATTCACTGTAAGTAGCCCTATAGAAGGTGGACAATCAATGAGGACGAAATCATACTCTGAAACAACTGAAGAGATTGCACTGTCTAATAGGCGTTCTCGGTTAAATGCTGAGACTAGTTCTATTTCAGCCCCTGCTAAATCAAGGTTTGATGGGGCGATTGAAAGCGAATTCCATTCAGTCCTTAGAATAGTTTTTTCTAGATTTATACCATTGAGAATGACATCGTACATCGAAGTCTCTACTGAACGAGGGTCAATGCCAAGGGCAGACGTAGCATTTGCCTGAGGATCAAAATCAACAACTAAAACGCGATAATTTAATTCAGCAATGCAGGCCGCTAAGTTGACTGTAGTTGTAGTTTTACCTACCCCTCCTTTTTGGTTAGCTACAGCTAAAATCCTTGGTAATTCGTTAGTTGAGGAAGGGTGAGGCTGGAATGGAAAAAAGTCCCCTAATTGGCCTGATTCCTGTTGATTCACATTTACTCCTCGGCTTCTAACCATTACTACAGTGTTTACACTACAACGCTTTGTCAACCCCACACATATCTATGCGGTGTTTCACGTGAAACATAGTATTTTTGTTTAAATGTTTCACGTGAAACATCTTCACCACAAAGCTTTTTTCTTAATAGCCCCAGGCCGTCGAGGGTAACGTTTATCAGGAAAGTGCTCAAGTTCTAAAACTTGAAAAGTTCCAAAAGTTGGCTTATTTGTCTTTTTTATCCGCAATCCTAGGAGTGAAAGGCCTGCTTCAGACCAGCGATCTCCTGCTTTGGGAGGCTCGCTAACGATCATAAACCCCCCTTCTTTTAAAAAACGGCAACCGCATTCTGCTGTCTTTGAAGGTGTGGCAAATGAGCGAGCTGTAACAAAATCTGCTTTTTTTTCAAATTGTTTATCCCTTGCCGCTGTTTCCGCTTCACTATGAACAATGTGAATATTTGTCCCAAATCTCACATTTTCAACTGCCCAAGTGAGGAATTCTGCTCTTTTTTCCTTTCGTTCAACTAGAAAAAACTGCCAGTGGGGGAATTGTTCAGCTATAACAAAGGCAGGAACACCGCCGCCAGATCCAAGATCAACCAACCAATGGGGTGTTTCAATGTCAGGAGAAAGGCGTCCTAACATCTCTATAAATCCTTTTCCGTTTTTTACATGGTCTTCTAAAGGAAGTGGGCCTAAAAATTTATACTTTCGGGCTTTTTTAAGGATTTCTTCTAATGATTTCACTCTGTAGCAGCAGGTTGGATAATTACGTATCTTCTAGGCTCTTCACCCTGACTACTACTCGTTACAGAATCATTCTCAGCAACAGCGTCATGAATGATCTTTCTATCTGCTGATCCCATAGGTTCGAGAACTAATGCCTCTCCGGATTCATTCACTGTTTCAATCTGACGATGAGTAAATTCAATCAAAGAAGCCTTTCTCCGCTCTCGATAACCACCCACATCCACTGAAAGGCGATTTGTTCTTCGCCCAGATGCATGTCTTTGAACTGTGGTTCTTGCCAAGTCTTGGATAGCAAGGAGAGTTCCAGCCCTGGGCCCAATCAAAAGCCCCACATCATCGCCATTAATAGAGCCGATTATTCTTTCTTCCTCTAGATGGGTAGTTGAAGAGGCCTCCACATTAAAACCCTTGATAATTCCGTCCAAAAATTCAATAACAGCCTGCTCCTGCTCAGCAAGCGGCATAGGTTCCCTATCTTCCATTTTTTTTGCCTTCTCTTTTCTTTGGTTTTTATTAGTTCCGGTGCTTTTCTTCCTATTATCTTGTTTTTTCTCGGCCTTTTGAGGTGATTTTGCTGCTGATTTTTGCTGTTTTTGGCTATTTCCTTGTTTTTTGTTACGGTTTTGAGTTTTTCGTCTATTGTTTCCTTTTCTCTGGTTATTTTCTTTAGGTTTTGGACCCGCAGGCTTAACACGTGCGCGCACTCTCGCTTCGGTCTTCTTCAACCCAAGCCACTTATTTTCCGGAGCTGTAACAACTTCAAACTCTGCATCTTCTCGCGCTACTCCAAGCTGATCTAATGCTAATTCTTCTGCTGCGGCAACATCATCACCGCGAACTTCTACCCATTCCATATCTATTTTTCTTTTCTTTTCTTTTTACGACGGCGTGAACCTGGCGCGTCTTGTTCGGTTTCTTTCTTTGGCGTTACTCTTTTTGAGTGCGGCCTTGCAGATGGTTCTTTACGCTCTACCACTTTCCCTTTTTTCAGTGTTTCTGCTGGTAGTGGCTTTTTTTTGCGTTTTTTTGGGGGATTGGTAACCGGGCGGCGGCCGTGGTTTCCAGATCCTTTTTGAGCTTTTGAGTTCTTTAGATTTTCTTTTTCTCGTTCTTCCATTTCTTTCGCTGTTGGAACAACTACTTCTTTTTCTACTTTGTTATCACCATAAAATCGTCTAGTTATAAACATTTGTTGTCCAACTCGAAAAATGTTTGACGTAAGGAAATAAAAAATCAATGCCGTTGGAAAAGCGAATGAAAAAATGGGAAGCATGAATGGAATAATTTTCATGATCGCAGCTTGTTGAGGGCTCATCGTATTTGCTGAGCGTCCTTGAATTTGTTTTTGTTGCAACCAAGAAGAAACTCCTACAAGTATTACTAAAAGTAAATAGGGTAATCCTGTAACAAAACTCTCTCCAAGAGCAGAAGAAGGGCTTTGAGAAAGGTCTAACCCAAATGACGTCATTTCTGATGTATTTGTAAGGTCTTGGTAAAGATCCGAACCTGTATCTACCCATTCAGGATTATATGTACGATCAGCAAAAACAGTTATTTCACCTGCTGCTCTAGTTACTTGATCACCAATTCCAATACCTATATCACTTACTCTTCGGCTTAATTTTTGAACTACGTAAAACAACCCTAGAAATACAGGGGATTGGAACAAGATAGGAAGACATCCTCCTAATGGATTAACGTTGTTTGCCTGATACAACGCCATCATTTCACGGTTTAACCGGTCTCGATCATTTCCATATTTCTGCCTGAGTTTTTTTGTTTCAGGAGCAAGCCTTTGCATTGCCAACATAGATTTTGTCTGGCGAAGAGTCACCGGAGTCATAATCACCATAAATATCAAAGTGAATATAATTATTGACCCACCATAACTTGGCCAAAAATTATAGATTTGCGTCAAAATATCTGCTAAAAAACTGAAATATCTAGACATTTTCTGGCCTTCCCGGAACTGGATCGTACCCAGAATTTCCCCATGGATGACAACGAAGAAGTCGCTTCAAGGAGATCCAGCTTCCTTTAGTAATCCCATAACGATTAATAGCTTCATCCGCATATTCAGAACAAGAGGGAAAATACCGACACGTTGGTTCCCTATAGGAAAAAATTTTCTGATACCCATGTATCAAAACCTTCGCTGCTTTTTTTCCATTTTTTGATGTCTGTATTCTGGTATTCATTAGATTGTTTCTAGGTTTTTTAAGGCTTTTTCAAGTGTTTTTTGTGGATTTTTAGTTTTCCATGGTTCAGGTTTTATACGAATTAAATAGCTACCTGGTGGAATATTTTGAGGATCTAATAGGTGGAGTCTTCTAAATTCTTCACGCAACTGGCGTCGTATCTTATTTCTGACAACTGCTGAACCAACTTTTCGTGTTATGGAAAAAGCAACGCAAGGCACTTCACTACCATCTGCTAAAAACACAACACTGATCGGACCGTTTTGCGCTCGTTTCCCATATTTGAGTAAAGCGCTATGACGTTCTCGTCCACTTACACGTCCGATTACGCCGACAGTTTCTGCCTTCCACGCCGCCGTCGCGAATTAATTATCGCCCGGCCTCCTCTGGTTGACATTCTTTGACGAAACCCATGTTTTTTTGCTCTTTTACGAACATTGGGTTGATAAGTTCTTTTCACTAAAAATCCTTTGTTGTGTGATCAGTATTTTGTTTTCACTATTTTCGACCACATTTATTAGTTAAACAATTGTATAAGTTTTATACACCCTGATTCTCAAGCCCAACTCATCGTTGACTTTTTACCTGCAGGCAGCACTTCAACCTATTTGTTCTCTTCTACAGTAGAGCAACTATAAGAGACATAACAACCTCTACCTCTGTGACGTATCCTATAACTTTCATAAAGTTATCCACAGGCTGTACTAAAAATAATAAAATTAAACTCCACAGCCTGTGGATAACTCTGAAAAATAGGCTCTGACCTGCTAAAACAAATCCACTAAACTTCCACTAGCGCTATGTGGATAGTAGTGCTAGTTTGCACAACACACTTATGGACATCAATGTGTTGACCTTGAAATATTGAGATAATTTTCAATATTTCACAGATCAACGAAGCATTACATCGGTCTTAGGAACAAAACTAAAAAATTAGGGAATGAAATGTCAAATGTAAATCAATTATGGGATGCCTGCGCCCAATCTATTCGTGATCAAGTTTCAGATGGTGTTTGGAATTCCACTTTTAAAGAAGCGAGACCTCTTTCAGTTACAAACGATGAACTTGTTCTAACTGTTCCAAGTCAGTGGGTTAAAGACCGGGTAGAAGGTCCTTTTAAACCACTCGTGGCCGAAGCGTTACATGAAGCATCACCAACACATGTAAACCTTATTGTTGAAGTTGATACAAAAAATAGTGATGCTTTAGATCTTTCGATCATCGATGATATTCCACTTATCCCAGAAGAAAGTGAAGAAAATAGGTATTTACCAGCGGAAACATCTACTCAAATAAAGGTTGATCATATTACAAATGAAAAATATACCTTTGACTCTTTCGTAACAGGAACAAGTAATAGATTTGCTCATGCGGCAGCATTATCTGTTGCCGAAAGACCAGCCCAATCATACAATCCTCTTTTTATACATGGGGAAGCAGGACTTGGGAAAACTCATTTATTACAAGCTATAGAAAACTACATTCATGAGAACTACCCGTCACATTCAACTCGATATGTATCAACTGAAACTTTCTTAAATGAGTTCATCGAAGCAATAAGAACAAACAATCGAGCTGAGTTTAAAAGTAGATACCGAGAAATTGATGTGCTTTTAATGGACGACATTCAATTTCTTGAAGGGAAAGAAGGTCTCCAGGAAGAATTTTTCCACACATTTAATAGTCTTCATCAGGCTAATAAACAAATAGTTTTATCTTCTGATAGACCACCAGATGCTATTTCCACACTTGAAGATCGCTTACGTAGCCGTTTTAAAATGGGGCTCTTAACTGATATTCAACCGCCTGATCTTGAAACTAGGCTCGCTATTTTAAGGAAAAAGGCTGAATTTGAGACATTTCCTGTTCCTGACGAAGTTTTAGAGTTTATTGCTACACATGCAACAGAAAATATTCGTGAATTAGAAGGTGCGCTTATTAGAGTCTGTGCGTTTGCTAATTTGAGTAGTCTTCCTCTAACTGTTGAATTAGCTAAAGAAGTTCTACATGAGTTGATCGCTTTACAAAAACCACGACCTATTACACCAAATGTAATTTTAGACGCTACTGCTGAAATGTTTGGCTTATTAAAAGAAGACATTATTGGCCAACGACGACACCGCCCTCTTGTAACGGCAAGACAAATTGCTATGTATGTTTTTCGTGAATTAACAGAATTAAGTTACCCAGCAATAGCCCGTGAATTTGGTGGTAGAGATCATACGACTGTTATTCATGCAGTAGATAAAATAAGTGAATTAATGTCTGCGAAGCAAACAATATATGATCAGGTAACTGAGCTTATTCATACAATAAAAACAGGTAAATAACACCTTTCACACATAGGTGTGGATAGGCTAATTTTTCTGTTTATAACTAAAAGAAAAAATTATGAAAGGAAAAGTAGAAACTTTTTACCCTTGTGGATTACCTAAATAATCAACAAGATAGTTCACAGGCATTAATCCTCTTTGAACAGGTGAAATAAGGTCTTACCCACATACCCACATATCTACTACTGTTACTACCTATATAAATAAACTTTTTGAGTTAAGGAGTTTTCCCCAAGTGAAATTTCGATGTGAACGTGATCTTCTAGTAGACGCACTAAATATTGCTAGTAAAGCTGTAACAAATAGAGGCACGTTACCTGTTTTACATGGATTACGTTTAGACCTTTCCGGTAATGACCTAGTTATAACAGGAAGTGATTTAGATCTTACGATCACTGTTGCATTAGAAGTAGGTGGAGAAAAAAATGGTATTACTGTTGTCCCGGCTAAATTACTTGCAGATGTTGTTAGAGCAGTAGAACCTGGAGCCGTTGATATAACAGCTGAAGATACGAATCTCCATGTTGTCGCAGGTAGAAGCGAGTTTTCGCTGCGAACAATACCAAAAGACGAGTATCCAAATTTTGAAGAACCTACTTCATCACCAGTTACTGTTGATGGAGAAAGTTTAGTTAGAGCTCTTGAGCAAGTTACACCTGCAGCATCATCAGATGATTCAAGACCAATTCTTACTGGGGTATATATGGTTGCGGAGAAAGAAGGATTTCGTCTTGTAGCAACTGATTCTTACCGGTTAGCAGTTCGTGATATGCCCGGTGCTTCTCTTTTAGAAGGACAACCGCCGATTCTTGTTCCTTCGAGGGCACTTACTGAATTAGCAAGGCTTATAGAAGGTGATGAAAAAGTATCTTTGTATTTATCGGAAAGAGAAGCATCGTTTGTTGTAAAAAACGTTCGGATGACGACCCGTTTAATAGACGGAGAATTTCCTGACTATCAAAGATTGGTTCCGGACAGTAACCCGAACAAACTTACAGCAAATAGGGGAGAGTTATTTGATGCAGTTAGAAGGGTTCGTTTGTTGGCGCAGGAAGCCACGCCAGTACGTCTTGAAATGTCGAGTAATGGGTTAGAACTAATCGCTAAAACGCAAGACATTGGTGAAGCTCATGAAATTGTTGACGCTTCCTATTCTGGTGATGAATTAGTTATTGCATTTAATGCTGAGTATCTTCTAAAAGGTTTAGAAATTGCTCCAGGCGAAGAAGTTACTCTAGAAACAACTGATAATCAGAAACCAGCTGTTTTAAAAGCTTCAGATCATCCAGAGTTCCTGTATTTACTTATGCCTGTCCGTATTTCATAGGCCACGTCAAGGCTGATGGTTTATATCAAACACCTTTGGCTTCAAGATTTCCGAAATTATCAAGAGATAGATTTATCTCTTCCACAAGGACAAATTATTCTTCTTGGTGATAACGGGCAAGGGAAATCAAATCTATTAGAAGCAGTTGGTTATCTAGGAATGGCCCGATCATTCCGGGGGGTTCCCACTGAAGCTTTAATTCGTGAAGACTGCAAAACGGCAATTATTAGAGCAGATATTCAGCATCTAAATAGAGAACTTCTCGTCGAAGCAGAGATTTCTACAGCACGCCAAAATAAGGTTTTTATTAATAAACAAAAAATAACCCCATTAAGAAATCTAAATGGGCAGATACCTATAACAATTTTTGGACCAGATGACTTAAATCTAATTAAGTCAGGGCCGTCTATACGCCGAAATTATGTTGATGACCTATTGGTTCAACTCCATCCAAAAAATATCCAAACTCGTATAGATATCGAACAGGTTTTAAAGCAACGCAATGCTTTATTAAAACAAGCTAGAGGACGTCTAACTGAAGATATTAACGTAACCCTCCAAGTATGGGATGAGAAACTTCACTCATTAAGTGAAGTATGGGGACAGGAACGAAAATCTATTTTGAAGGAAATTAATACTTATGCCGAACAAGCATATTCAGAGCTTTCCGGCGGAAATGTATCATTAGAACTCAATTATGACCCCCCCTGGCTAGAACAAGGCTTATTACATGTATTTCAGCAGGTTAGGGATGATGAATTAAGGAGAGGAATCACGCTCGCTGGTCCTCATAGAGATGAAATTAATGTTTTTTTATCTGGATTACCTGCGAGAACGCACGCATCTCAAGGTGAACAACGAACAATTGCTCTTTCATTACGAATAGCAGGACATTTATTATTGGAAAATGTTCACCAAACTAAACCACTCCTTCTTTTGGATGATGTGTTTTCTGAATTAGATTCAACTAGAGCAAAGGGACTTCTGGATTTACTTGTAGCTGACCAGACTTTTATTTCAACTGCAACAAAACCTCAATACTTAGATAGCTCTACACAGATACATATTCATCAGGGAAAAATCTTATAAAGAATCGATTCTGACAAGTTTCATCATTGTCTACTATTAGAGTATGTCCTTTCGAAATGATGGAGCACCTAACGAGCCAACAAGGTTGAGAGTAGCGTTAAACACGTTAATGAAAGGATTGTCTGGAACATCACTTTCAACAATTGAAATGATTGTTGAACAGTGGCCAAACATCATCGATGAATCCTTATACCCTTTTTGCACTCCAGTAACAGTTAAAGATAAATGTCTTACCATTACAGTTTCAGATGCCGGATTAATCCAGGAGGTAGAATGGAGGAAAGAGAACATTCTCCAAGCAATAAAACCTCTTTTCCCTGACGAAGTTATTACCCAAATTAAAGTTTCGCTTCACTCCAATTAACAACACGGTTTCTTCTTTAAAGACTTAAAAAATAGCTAGATAATGATAGAATGTATCTGCTGTGAATTACCCCTCTGACCACGTCTTTTTCATCAAAAAACATGATTTTTCTGGGGATATCAGCATATTCCAAAAGATATAACAAATAGTGGAAAGAAAAAGGAATGTCTCAAGCAACTGATTCATATAGTGCTCAAGATATCCAAGTCCTTGAAGGCCTTGAGGCAGTCCGGAAAAGACCGGGTATGTACATTGGGTCCACTGGTCCCACCGGACTACATCATCTCGTGTATGAAGTTGTAGATAATGCAGTTGATGAAGCAATGGCGGGACATTGTACTCAAATAGAAATTGAAATACTTCCGGATGGCGGCTGTGAAGTTCGAGATAATGGACGAGGTATACCAGTTGGTAAACATCATCAATATGAAGATCTAACAGCTGCTGAAGTTGTTCTTACTGTTCTTCATGCTGGAGGAAAATTTGGGGGTGAAGGTTATAAAGTTTCTGGCGGACTCCATGGAGTAGGGGTATCTGTCGTAAATGCCTTAAGTTCCCAAGTTGAAGTGGAAATTGATAGAGATGGAAAACGTCACTTTATGTCATTCAAAGACGGCGGCGCTCCAGACCAAAAACTCTCTATTATTGGAGATGCTCCGAATGAGAGAACCGGAACTACCGTCCGATTTTGGCCAGATAAAGAAATCTTTAAGGAAGGAATTGAATTTAGAGCGGCAACGCTTATTGAACGTTTCCAAATGATGGCTTTTCTCAACAAAGGCCTAGAAATTAAGTTCCTAGATTCTCGTAAAGACACTGGCGTGAAAGAAAAAACATTTTGCTATGACGGTGGAATTATGGACTTTGTCCAACATGTAAACACTTCAAAAGAAGCCCTTTTTCAAGATGTTGGGTATTTCGAAGAAGAAGATGAAGAACAAGAAGTTGAAATCGCCTTTCAATGGAACACTGGTTTCAATACAGATGGAATTCATAGTTTTGCTAATGGGATAGCAACAAGTGAAGGCGGTATGCATGAACAAGGTTTTCGTACTGCTTTAACTAGAGTCATAAATCAATATGCACGCGACAAAAATCATTTGCGTGAAAAAGATGACAGTCTCCAAGGTGAAGATATTCGTGAAGGACTAACCGCTATTATTTCCGTCCGTCTTCGAGAACCTCAATTTGAAGGCCAAACAAAAAGCAAATTGGGAAATGTTTCGATTCGTTCATTAGTTGAAAAAGCTACTGGACAACATATAAAAGATTGGCTTGAGGAACATCCAGCTGAAGCAAAGCGAATAGCACAAAAAGCTGTCCAAGCAGCAAGAGCTCGGATTGCGGCACGAACAGCAAGGGACGCAACGAGAAGAAAATCAGCCTTAGACGGAGCGGGCCTACCTGGAAAATTAACTGATTGTTCTAGTCAGGAACCTAGAGAATCAGAACTTTATATTGTTGAAGGAAACTCTGCCGGCGGATCAGCAAAAGATGCCCGAGACCCCAAGACCATGGCGATTCTTCCCATACGAGGCAAAATACTGAATGTTGAACGATCACGTATCGATAAGATGCTTAACAATACTGAAGTTCAGGCGCTTATCGCTGCTATCGGTGGCGGTTTTGGGGAGGATTTTGATATCGAAAAGATCAGGTATCACAAGATTATTCTCCTTGCAGATGCTGATGTAGATGGAAGCCACATTCGTACGCTACTTTTAACGTTTTTGTATCGACAGATGAAAGAGCTGTTCTTCGAAGGGTGCGTATATATTGCTCAGCCGCCGTTGTATTCCACGGAAGTAAATAAAACAAAAATTTATTTGAAAGATGATTACGCGAAAGAAAAATTCTTAGAAGAAAATCCGAAGCACAAATCAGATTTTGGTCGCCTAAAAGGCCTAGGAGAAATGGATGCAGATGAGCTTTGGGAGACAACAATGAACCCTGCTACACGAACGCTTCTTCAGGTAACTGTCGAACAAGCGTCATTAGCAGACGATGTTGTATCTAAGTTAATGGGAGAAGATGTGGAGAGCAGAAAAAACTTCATTCAAACAAATGCAAAAGATGTCCGCTTCTTAGATATTTAAAGAAAATACAAAAAGTGATACATATATGAGTGATATAACAGAACAAATTTCTGATGATGGACCTTCAGGAATAGAAGCAATTGAAATTCAGCAAGAAATGGAGCAATCATTTCTTGATTACGCCATGTCTGTCATTGTCTCGCGTGCCCTTCCTGACGCACGAGACGGTCTTAAACCAGTACACCGGCGGATTCTATGGGCTATGTATGATACAAATGTTCGCCCGGATAGATCCCATGTGAAATGCGCAACTGTCGTTGGAGAAGTGATGGGGCATTATCATCCGCATGGTGATAGTGCTATCTATGAAGCTCTTGTTCGATTAGGACAATCGTTTTCACTTCGGCACCCATTAATTAACCCTCATGGGAATTTCGGGTCCCCATATGATCCTCCGGCAGCACCTAGATACACAGAGTGTCGTCTTTCACAACTCGCAATGAATATGTTGGAAGGAATTGATGAGGAAACAGTAGATTTCTCAGATAATTTTGACGGCTCTTCACAAGAGCCAACTGTGCTTCCAGCTCGTTTTCCGAATCTTTTAGTTAATGGAGGACAAGGAATCGCAGTTGGAATGGCTACGAACATTCCTCCTCATAATCTTGGTGAAGTATCTGATGCCGCTATTTACCTGATTAATAATCCTGAGGCTACTTCTGATGATCTCATGGAGTTTATTAAAGGACCTGATTTCCCCACAGGAGGACAAATCTTAGGCAGAGAAGGGATCATTCAGGCCTATACGACAGGAAGGGGATCTGTCAAAGTTCGGGCAAAGGCAGAAATAATTGAAGGTGAAAAAAATACAACCATAGTGGTTACAGAAATTCCATATCAAACAAGTGTGGAAGCAATAGAAGAGAAAACTGCTGACCTGGTAGACAAGAAAGAAATTGAGGGTATTCGGACCATACGAAATGAGTCAGCCAAAGGACAAACACGGCTTGTTTTTGAACTCAAAAAAGATGCACCGGCTTTAGTTATTTTGAATCAACTTTATAGAGGAACTCCACTCCAGAATTCGTTTTCAATCAATATGGTCGCATTAGACGATGGAGTTCCCCGAACAATGACACTCAGAGACGCCTTAGAGTGCTGGGTTGACCATCAAATTAATATTGTTACTCGCAGAACACAATATCGTCTTGATAAAGCACAGCATGAGCTCCATATCAACGAAGGATTATTGAAAGCAATAGGGCTTATTGATGAAGTAATAGAGGCCATACGTTCAAGCGAGGATAGGGCAGCAGCTCGAAGCCTGCTGATGGGTGACCCATTTGAATTCAGCGAAGTACAGACCAATCATATTCTTGATATGCAATTAGGACGACTGACTCGTCTAGGTAGAGAACAGATTGAAGAAAAAGTTGCTGATTTGGCTGAACTAATTACAGAATTGGAAAAAATCCTATCTGATGAACGAGAAGTCCGAGATTTAATAATCGAAGAATTATCAAGCATTCGTGAAGAATTTGCCAATGATCGAAGGACGGAACTGGCTGTAGATCCAGGAGAGTTCGTTATCGAAGACCTTATTGATGACGAAGACCTTGTAGTGACACTTACAGCAGGAGGTTATGTCAAAACAGTATCCACTGATGAATTTAAGAGACAAGGAAGAGGAGGTCGGGGAGTAGCTGGTGCATCCCTTAAAGATGAAGACATAGTCACCACAATCTTGCATACCTCTGCGCACGCCTATCTGCTTTTCTTTACCAACTTCGGAAAGGTTTATCGTCTTAAAGCACACCAAATTCCAACAATGTCTAGAACAGCTAGAGGGACGGCAATAGTGAACTTGCTGCAATTAGACGCCGAAGAGAAAGTCGCTGCTGTTATCGATACGAGAGACTATGAGACCAACCACTTTTTAGTTTTCGCTACGAAATCTGGGCATGTGAAAAAAACCAAGTTTACGGAATATAACAAATCACGACCAAGTGGTCTTAAAGCTATCAACTTAAAAGAAGGCGATGAATTAGTTCGTGTTATCCCCACAAACGGGAACGATGATGTTTGTTTAATGAGTTCCAATGGGAAATTAATGAGATTTCATGAAGAAGAGGTTCGAGCCATGGGGCGTTCAGCTGCTGGGGTCCGAGGTATGAAACTTAAAGAGGGTGATGCAGTCGTTGCTGTTTCAATAGCTAGAGAAGCTGCAAGTTTATTGATTGTGACAGAAAAGGGCTACGGAAAACGAACAGAAATGGATAATTTCAACCCGAAGCACAGAAACGGTCAAGGTGTGACAGCGATTAAAATTTCCGAAGAAAGAGGAAAAGTTGTCGGAAGTCGTGCCGTTGGTGAAGACGACGAAGTGTTTATGATCGCTTCCAATGGTGTCATAATTCGTATGGAAGTAAACACTATTTCTATCCAAGGGCCTTATGCGACTGGCGTAAAAATTATGTCTGTAGAAGAAGATGAATATGTTGCCGCTATAGCCCCGGTTCTTCAAGTCGAAGATGAAGAAGAATAAACGGGAAGTTAAACCATTCTAAGATGACATCCCTTCCTATCGCCTGTTCTCTAAACTCTTATTAATGGAAGAAAATGAAAAAGCGCAGCAGGACCAAGAGGCCTACACACAGACGTCTGATCTTTTAGTACCAGAGACCAGCACAGAAGGGTTTGATGGTGAACGGCTTTTTGAGGAAGAAGTTTCGATCTATCCAGATGAAGAGAAAAATTTAGAGAAAAACAGTTTCTTTGAAAATTTTGAAGCTCCGGAACCCCGTCCTCGCCGTCCTCGCCGTCCTTCAATCTTTGAACGAAGAAGGA
>PVBE012045396.1_pt1 | contig 16198 bp, 15 predicted proteins | sample 1631181 | NCBI WGS metagenome assembly PVBE01 (sample SAMN08397723, study PRJNA350692) | Marine metagenome, whole genome shotgun sequencing project. | isolation source: water | place: Pacific Ocean | collected 2012-04
AGATTGAATATACTGGAAAAGAAAAAATTAGAGAAGAGTATATTGATAGGGATGCGAGCAAATACATTAGTTGGAGGTTATAGTTTAGTTTAAAAACTAAAAAAGTTTAATTGGTAAATGGAGACAATATTAATAATTTCGATATTATTGAGTTTTGTTTTAACCCTTTATGCACTACCTAAATGGATAAAGAAATGTAGGGAGGTGGGATTTTTATGGGAGGATATGAATAAGGTTCATAAACATAAAAATATTGCTGCTTCTGGAGGGATAATTGTGGTCATAAGTTTTATTATGGGGGTTCTGAGTTATATTGCTATTAAAACTTTTATTATTGGGGGTAATGGAGAGGTTACTCAAATTTTTGCATTATTAACGGTCATTTTAATACTTGCCCTAGTAGGGTTTGTTGATGATATTTTGGGTTGGACATTTAGAGGATTATCTATAAGATTTAGATTATTTCTAGCCTTCATGGCATCTATTCCATTAGTAGTTATTAATGCAGGTTCTAAAATTGTTGAGATTCCTTTTTTAGGAGTTATTGATCTTGGTTTTTACTATCCTTTGTTATTAATTCCTATAGGTATTGCAGGAGCTACTACTACATATAACTTTTTAGCAGGATTTAATGGTTTAGAAAGTGGTCAAGGAATAATCATAATCAGTTTTTTGAGCCTTGTTGCATATTTAACTGGAAGTGGTTGGCTTAGTATTATTGGCCTATGTATGGCGGCAAGTTTAATTGTGTTTTATTTTTATAATAAAGTTCCTGCAAAGGTTTTCCCAGGAGATATTCTAACATATTCTATAGGTGCTTTAATAGCCTGTATGGCGATATTGGGTAATTTTGAGAAAATTGCAGTTTTTGTTTTTATCCCTTACATAATAGAAACTTTCCTAAAAGTTAGAGGAAATCTAACTAAACAGTCCTTTGCAAAAGTTAATGAGGATAGCAGTTTAGAGATCCCTTATGGAAAGATTTATGGCATGACTCATCTTTCTTTATTAGTTTTGAAAAAATTTAAGAATAAGGTTTATGAAAAGGACGTTGTTAAACTAATACATTGTACTCAGATAATAATTTGTATTCTGGCCCTAATTATTTTTAGAGGCAGTCTAGGAATATGAAGCTGAAAAAATATCTCCCAATATTTGGAATTTTATTATTTATTTATATCTTAGTTAAGATAGACCTTCAGGCAGTTTTATCAGAGATTCAAAATACTAATATATACTTTTTGTTGATTGCAGTATTTTTAGTATTTATAATGATGTTGAGCGAGACTATCAAATGGTTTACTATAGCAAGATTCCAAAATATTAAAATCCCCTTTAGTGAAGCCTTTAAGATAAATATGATTGATAATTATTATGGCTTTATTACTCCCTCAAAGGTTGGCTCAGTTATTAGGGCAGAGTATTTAAGGAAATATACTGAAGGGCATTTTGGGAAGGGTTTGTTTAATTTTATTATTGATAAGGTAATGGATCTTAGTGCAATAATATTTATTGCGATAATCTTTTCATATAACTTTAAGGATAAATTAGATCTACCCATTGGATTTTTTACCGCCTTATTTTTATTTTTTGTGTTCGGGACTTTATTTTTTCTTAAGAAGGAACGTAGTGAAGTCATATTAAGAATTATTTATAGAAAATTAGTCCCAAATAGATTTAGAGATCAAGCAAAGAGTAGTTTTGAATCATTTTATGATCATGTTCCAAAGAAAAGATACTTTATTCTTTTCTTTTTATTAAATTTATTTAATTGGATTATTAATTATACCTTAGCTTATTCTGTAGGGCTTTCATTAGGTATAGATCTGCCATTTATTTATTATCTCAGTATTTTTCCCTTAGCCACACTTGTTTCTTTAATTCCAATAAGTGTAGCAGGATTAGGAACTAGAGAAGCTACATTAATTAGTTTATTTGGATTATTTGGTATCGCGGCAACCAAGGTCTTTTCTATGAGCATAATTAGTTTACTTATAGCAGGAATTATACCTGCGATTATTGGTGCTAGTTATGCATTTATAAAAAAATTAGAATAGCTCACTATAGATTATTTCTTAGGTGGAAACATTGAAATAAATCACATTAATCTTTTTAATGGGTGATTGGAATTTATATTTATGAAAGTTAGTATTATTATCCCTTGCATAGAAATAAATAATCAAACTATTAAATGCATTAGAAAATGTTTGGAGTTGGATTATTATGACTTTGAAGTTTTAGTATTGCCAGATAGTTCTGATAAGAAGTCTAAGCATAGAAATCTTAAAATAATTGAAACTGGAAAAGTTAAACCCGCAGTTAAGAGGAATAAGGGAATGGAATTGGCTAAAGGAGAGTTATTTGCCTTTATTGATGATGACGCATATCCTAGAAAAGATTGGTTGAAAAATGCTGTTAAGTATTTTGAAGATGAAATGGTGGGTTTAGTTGGAGGCCCTAATTTGACTCCTCCGGAAGCTAATTTTGCAGAGCACATTTCAGGATATGTTTTAAGTAATTTTTTAACTTCTGGACAAGCTGCAATAAGATACAAAATAACAAAAAATCAAAATTCCAAGGAACTTCCTAGTTGTAATTATATCTCTAGAGATTTGGAGATAAGATATGATCCAAATTTTCTTACTGCAGAGGACTCTAAGTATTGTTTTGATGTTTGGAAAAAAGGATATCAGGTATTATATGCAGGAGATGTTATTGTTAACCACCATAGAAGAAATAGTTTATGGAAACATATTAAACAAATGCATATTTATAGCAGAGATATTGCCTGGTTAACCAAAAACGAATTTTCTTTAGATAAACTTTATTATATGATTCCTAGTTTGGGATTGTTAGTTTTTGTTTTAGGATTGATAAGTATTTATTATAATTTTTATAGTAATTTGATTCTAACTGGATTTTCTATCTATCTTATTTTAATGCTTTTAAGTAGTTTTAGAAGAAATATAATTACTAGTATTGTTGTTTGGTTAGTTAGTATTGCTACACATTTTGCATATGGTTTTGGATGGTTGAAGGGAATTTTTAGTAAAGTAGATAATGATGAAATGGTGGGTTGGAATAGTAGGTAGATTTATTACTCAATAATTGGACATTTAATTGAAAAAACTTTTAAATTGGTAAATCGAATCTTTTTTATGGGTATGAAAGAAGTAGTAAGATCTTTTCCAAGAGGGTATATATTGCCAGCAATAATCTCTTTAGGGATATTTTTTTATACTTTAATTAATTGGGGCATCCCTTGGAGATTAAGTTTTATAATAGGTGCTATTGGGTGGTTTGCAGGAATAATGGCTCAGACTGCGTTTTTTGGAACTGAATAATATTAACAATAGTTTATTATAGATAACCTTTTAAATAAATAATAGCTAATTATTTTACAAATGGTGAGATTAATATGAAAGTTATGGTGGGATTTCCCCCTACTCAAAGTTCATTAGGCACTCCTTTATTGAGCCAGAATAGACAATTCCAGTATTTTAATAAACCTACCTTTTTGTATCCGGTTGTTTTAGGTACTGGGGCCACTATGGTTAAAAAGGCAGGACATGAAGTCATTTGGGAGGATGCTATTGCTCAATTTTTAGGTTGGAAAGAATATGATGAAATAATTGAAAGAGAAAGGCCAGATATATTTTTATTTGAAACTAAGGCTCCAGTTGTGAAAAGGCATTGGCAAGGAATTAGTCATATGAAAGAGAAATTTCCCTGGATGAAAATAGCCATTTGTGGAGACCATGTTAGCCATTTACCTGGAGAGACTTTAGAAAATTCTGAGGTGGATTATGTTATTAATGGAGGATATTATGATTTTGCTTTTTTAGATTTGGTTGAATGGTTGAGTGAAAGCAAATCGGGAGCACCAAATGGAATTTGGTATAAAGATGATAATGGTGATGTTGTAGAAAATGGGAGATATGAATTTTATAAAGATAGTAATAGGAATATTAATGATGCTCCTTTTCCAGATAGGAAATTAACTAAGTATATGAATTATCAAGATGAATTTAATTTGAAAGGAAGGCCTCAATTTTATATAATGAGTGCTAGAGATTGTGCTTGGGGAAAATGTACATTTTGTGTTTGGGATCATGCACTGTATCCTAAGGGAGCCTATAAACAAAGGACTCCAGAGAATACCCTTGAAGAAGTTAAACATCTTGTAGATAATTTTGGAGCTCGAGAAATATTTGATGATGCTGGGACCATTCCTCCAGGGCCTTGGTTGAAGAAGTTTTGTGAGTTAATGATAGAAAGTGGTTATAATAAAAAGGTTATGTATAGTTGCAATATGAGATTTGGATGGGTTGATGCTGAGATGTATCAGTTAATGAAAAGGGCAGGATTTAGATTGTTGAAATATGGATTGGAAAGCGGGTGTCAGAAGACTATTGATAAATTGGATAAAGGCACTGATATCAATAAAGTATTTGAGCATTGTAAGGATGCAAAAGATGCAGGATTGACAGTACATATTACTATGATGGTAGGGTATCCTTGGGAAACTAAAGCTGAATCTATGGAAGTTTTTAAGCTAGCGGATAAATTGATGAGTGCAGGATTAGTAGATATTCATCAATCTACAATTGTTATGCCCTATCCTGGAACTCCTTTGTATGCTGAGGCTGTTAAAGAAGGATGGTTGAGATTTGGTGAGACAGATTATGAAAAGTTAGCTATGGATCAGCCAGCTATGAAAAATATGGAAATGAGTCCTGAAGAAATCCAGGGATTGTGTAAACATAATTATATGACTTATTTGAAACCTAGTTATATTTGGCATCATGCTAAATCTAGAATTAGAAGTTGGGAGGATGTTAAGTATACATTTGAAGGCGTAACTGCCCTATTTGGTCATTTGAAGGATTTTAGTAGAAAGCCTGAGAAAAGTGGTAAGAGTGAAATTTTGACTCCTGGACAAACTGCTAGGATGTTGGCGAATGTTCATAATCCAAGACAAGAGTTAGTTGCTATAAAGGCAGGAGCGACAGGGGCTATCCCTCATAAGGTAGTTGAAGAAATTAAGATTTCTTCTCAAATTGCATAATTGATGGGTTTTAAATATTGTTTTATTAAATGTTTTTTAAGAAATTGTTCGCATGTCTGGAATTTATAATTATTTTTCTTGCAAAACCTAATATAGCAATCTAGTTTTCTTGTTAATTGTTTTCCAGATGGCTTTTTTATATGATTTGGTATGTTTATGTTTCTTAGGTCTGCAAATTCCCAGGGATGTTGAATCATCATAGTATATTTGCTTTTAAGGAAGTTTAATTTTGTGAAATTCTTTGCATAGTATAGGGGTAAGTTTTTGAATGCTAGCCAGAAAAGTGAAAAATTAGGTCTAATTGTAGAAGCTGGAAGTTCAATAAGGTTGTTTTTCATATGAGGGTAGCGAGTTTGACGTAGATTATTATATCTTCCTGGAAGATAGATTGGATGACTTGAAGAATCATATTCAAAATCTGCTTGATTAACAATATTAGTGTCTTTTATATCCCATCTTGGTGCTCGGAATCCCTTTATTTTTTTATTGATTATTTCTTCTTTTATTTCCTTTGCTTTTTTTATGTTACTCGGAGTTATAGGCTCTGAATGTGAGTATCCGTGACTAGCGATTTCATGATTTTTTGAAAGTTGTTTGAGGGTTTCAGGATATTTATTTGCGAAATTTGCTGTTGTGAAGAAAGTTGCTTGAATGTTATGTTTGTTTAAGATGAATAGAAGATTTGTTAATCCTTGGATAGAGGTTTTATACATTTCTTCTTCACCAATGTGAACTTTTTGTTCTCTAGGTAGATCAAATTCTTCTAAATCAAAAGTTAATAAAATTGATTTCATCAATGAAAGAACCTCAATTTAATTAAACGATATACCATTCCTGCAAGATATCTTAAACGAACTGTTGAGAATTTTTCGTATTTTACTAAAGGAGTATAGAATTCGGCTACCTTAAATTTATGTCTTTTAGATTTATATAATAATTCAATATCAAAATCAAATCCTACACAAATCATATTATTACCTACAGATTTCCAAACTTTTCTTCTGAAGAACTTTGCTCCTGCTTGCGTATCTCTAAATTTTAAACCAAAGAAGAATCTAACAAAAGTTTGACCGCCTAAAGCAACTAATCTTCTTATTTGTGAATCCTTAATTCCTTTTTTATTTTTTAGAGATCCCTTAAGATATTTTGTTGCTATAGCAATATCATAATCCTCTAAACTGTATACCATTTCTTTAATTTTTTCTAAACTAAATGGATTATCTGAATCTAGGAATCCCATTAAATCATATTTTGCCTTATCAAAACCCCTTCTTAATGCATTTCCTTTTCCACGGTGAGGAATATTTAGAATTTCAATAGGATATTTTTCTGCTAATTTAGTTACAACTTCTAAAGTATCATCTGTACACGCATTGCAAACAATTATTATTTCAAAATTTTCAAAATCTGAAAAGATATTACTATATTCTATTACTGAATTTTCTATAATATGTTCTGCATTGTGTGCAGGGATAATTAATGATAAATTTTTTTTAGATACCTCATTCTCCATATTATATTGATTAAAATATAGTTTTAAAGGATATATCTGGTTTAAAGATATTGAAGAAAAATACTAATTAGTTGCAAATTTTAAAACTTCTAGACCGCCTTTGGCTATAAGTTTTATATCATCTAAAGATCTAATTCTTAGAAATCTTTTCATTACAAAAGATGGACGAATGTAGAATTGTTTGTATGCTTTTTTTTGCATTTCACTCATTAGTTTAGGATTAACATCTCCTAGAATAAATGCTCCGTCTGAATATGCAGTTAACCCTTCAAACCCTACATCAAGGAATTTTCCTTCTTTCTTAATTATCTCGTGATGTTCTGTGCTAGGCATAGGGATGCAAATATGGAATGTAGCAGTATCTAGAGGTAAGCTTTTTGCAAATTCTATTGTATCTCTCATTGTTTGTCTATTTTCTCCAATATTCCCAAAAATAAATAATCCTCTTGATTCAATTCCAACCTGATGACACCAATTTGCTGCATTTCTTATATCCTCTAATTTTTCAGCCTTTCTCATTTTATCTAGAATTTCTTGGTTTCCAGATTCAATTCCTAGAGATAGCATATAACATCCGGCCTTTTTCATATGTTTTAGCATTGGCAGAGTTAATTTATCGCACCTTACCCCATTAGCAACCTTCCAAACTATCTTTTTGTTTAATCCTGTCTTAATCATAAGGTCGCAAAATTCTTTTATTCTATCTGGATAAAATGTAAAATTATCGTCTTGAAAATCTATCTCTTGAGTGCTGTATTTATCAACAAGAAATTGGATTTCCTTCACTATGCTTTCTCCAGATCTAATTCTAAGTTTTCTTCCGGAAGTTATGAAATCTGCACAAAATGTGCAGCGATATGGGCATCCCCTTCCACTAACAATATAATCTATAGGTGAACGTCTAGCCTCAAAACTAAAATATTTATCCATTGGCAATAAATCTCTGGCAGGAAAAGGTAAACTATCTAAATCTTCAATGAATTTGGAATCTTTATTATGAATATTATTTCCATTATTATCTCTATAAGATATTCCGTCAATTTGTTCATAAGGTTTGTTTTCTAAAATTTCAACTATTGTTTCCTCGCCTTCCCTTCTTACAACAAGATCTATTTTTGGATGATTTGTGAGCACTTCGTCAGGTGCAGAACTTGCATGAATTCCTCCAAGAATAACTTTGACATTTTCAGGACATAGATTTGACAGTTTGTCTACCTCATTCATTAAACTAGAACTAGCAGATAATGCTATAAAATCTGGATTGTAATTAAATATCTCTTTTTTAATTTGTTCATGTGTAAGATTGTGAGCATTTGATTCTAATATCTTTACATCATGTCCTGCTTCTCGCACTACTGCAGCAATATATGCAAGTCCTAATGGGGGATAGATTGGTGTTGCAGTATCACTACCTGCATAAGAATATACTAACCTATAATTGGGTTGAATTAATAATAATCTCACCATTTTTAATGAATATTAACAATTGTTTAAATATATTTCTGTGTTTTCTAATCATTTATATATAAACTTAAATAGTAAAAAATTAAGTATTTTTATGGAAGATGAAAAAGAGATTATTGAAAAAGAAAATTCTAATGCTACTAGTCTTGGAAAATATGATAAGGAAGGGTTTAAGGAGATTACTATGGAGAAACCTGAAGAGATTGATGCTACAGGTTTAGAAAGGCCTTGGAGATTGGATCCAAAAGGTTATTTTCTAATAAGAATTAATGAGGAATTAGGCAAATTAGAGGCTGCATTTTGTGATCTAAAGGAGAATAAGGTTAGAAAGGTAATAAGGGGAGATACGCCTATAGAAGTTTATACGGCTATTCTAAGGGAAGAATTAGTAACTATGTTAGATCATGCTGCAGATATTGGTGTTGAGCTTCAGAAAGCCTATATTGCCTTAAAGGATGGTAAGAAATATACACAAGATAAAATAGATTTAGAATAATTTCAGTAAATATATTCTTTTAAAGTATCTGCTTTTAATTAACTCATGAATATGGAAGGTCTAAAATATACAATTTCTCTTGAAGCAGATAAAAAGATACAGGAAGATGTAGATATAATTAACAAAATAATTTTGGATAAATATGGTGATGAAATAAAGGCCATAGTTATGTTTGGAGGATTTGGACATATGGGTGGAAGTTTTAGGGAGGTTGATAATAAAATATTACCATTGAATGATTATGATCTTTATATAATAAGTGAGAATGAAATGAATGATGAAACTCTTGAGAAATTAGGTGAAGAATGTAGTGAGGCCCTTGGTAGAGGGGGTAAGGAGATTGTTGAGAATTATAATGAGGAATATGATGAGAATGAGTTTTTTCATGTAGATTTACATAATTTAACTGAAAAGAAATTGAAAAAATTATATCCTACTCAAAGAACATTTGATCTTAAATCAAGTATAGTTGTTTATGGAAATGAGGATATTCTAGAGAATATACCTGATGTGAAGATTTCTAAATCAGATGCTATAAGATTATTATTTAATAAATTAGATCATTTTGCAATTGCTGAAGATAATTCTGAAATAATAAAAAGCATTTATGCAGTTAAGGGATTTACAGATTTATGTACTAGTATTTTGATTTATAAAAATAAATATGTATCTAGATATCAAGATAGGGCAGATATTATTCAGAAAATGGGAATTCCGGATGAATTGAAGGAACTAATTAAAATAGCTACCCACTCAAAATTATATGAGGGTTATGAATTAGATAACGCAGATTATTTCTTTGAAAAATCAAAGGAATGGGTAAGATGGACCTTGAAAAAGATACTTAGAGACCATCTAAATATAGAAAGTGAAGACTGGAAAATTATATGTAAAAAATGTTATGATAAATTGCCCTATATTTATTTTAATGATTATTTGAAATCTAACAAATTGTTTTTTGGGCAATATTATTTGAATTGGAAGTTTTTTATGAGTGGATTAAGGAAGGATGAATTTCTTATTAAAAATGTCATTAGATGGAGAGATTCTGGGTTAATAGTTGCATTGTCGTTAATTTTATATTCTGTTGGAGAATATCAGGAATCTGAGAAATATCTAAAGAAATTAACTAATAATACTAAGCCTTTGAAAGATAGAATACTAAAATTATATTCTGTTTATTATTTGCAAAAATTACTTTAAAATGGCTAGAACAAAAATCATATTGATAGATGCTTTTAAGCTTGAATATTTAAAATATGCTCCCTATCTAAGATCCTTATGTGAAAAAAAACGGCATGGAAATTTAGATATGGGTATTGGGCATTGGAGAGGGGTGGATATTTTATTTAATGGGAATTCGGAAATTATTGGTAATTTTTGTAAAGGTTCTGGCAAATTAAAATATTTTAAATATTTCAAATTTCTAGATAATCTTGGAAGATTTGGAAGATTTCTGATTAATGTTTTATTTAATATTCCTAGATTATTGAAAGGTTATGAAATGTTTAAAACTGGGAAAATTCCTGTAAGTATGTTGTGTAAATTGGATGTTAGTTATGGAAAACATGTTGGTAAAAAATCAGACATTGATTTTTTTTATTTTGGCGAACTTGATAATTTAGGGCATAAATATGGGACTAAAAGTATACCACTAATTAGGGCAATAAAAGATATTGATAAGAAATTAGAGGGTATGAAATTTGATCTTATATTTTCAGATCATGGAATGATTAATGTTGAAAAGATTGTTAGTGTTCCAATAACTGACAATTGTTTTATTGATTCTGATATGGCTAGATATTGGGGCAGTGATGAGGAATTAGATAAAATTAAGGAAAAATTGCCCCTGGAAAATGGAAAGATAATTGAATGGAATAAAAAATATGGAGATTTAATATTTCTAGTTAATACAGGGGTTTTGATATTCCCTGATTTTTGGAATGAAAACATAGTCAAAGGTATGCATGGATATGATGGCAAACACCAAGATATGAAAGCTTTTTATCTTCTAAATGAAAATGGTAAGAAGGAGGATTTAAAAGTTGAAGAACTTCATAAAATTTTAAATGGGATTAGGAAAAGAAGATAATTTGTTAAATAATACCTATGAAAGTGGTAGTTTGGTTGCTAAAATTTATTTTAGATGGAAAGTTATGACTGCCATAAAATTGGCAGGATTGACAAAAGAGGATATAATCTTAGATTACGGATGCGGGGATGGGTGGTTAGAACATAAATTAAAAAATTATAATATTCATGGATATGATTTAAATCCAGATAAGACATTTGTTAAAGATTATACAAAGATTAGGCCTACAAAAATTTTTGTTTTGGATGTTTTTGAGCATGTTCCTGTTAAGGTGATTAAAGAGATAATTGATAATTTTAAGAATATGGGAAATTTTGAATTAATTGTAAGTCAGCCTACAGAGAATTGGTTATCTAGAAAAGTTAGAAAGTTGATTGGGAAAAGTGAGGTTCCAGAGGAGCATATAACTAGATATGAAGAAATTATTGAAATATTAAAAAGGGAATTTAAATTAATTAAAAAGGTTAATTTTTTTACAGTATGCCATATTTTTTTATTTAAGAATTAGTATTGTTTTGCAGCACCATTTTGGGAGGAGTAATTGTTTTTGCGGAGGTTTTTATACTTGCTCTAAGTTTAGCTAATGCTATTTCACTATAGTCAAATCTATAAATTACCAAGACAGGTTGTTCTTGAGATCCATATAATTTTGCAGGAGTTAGTAGTTCTGGAAACTCATTTGGAAAAGGGTAAATCCAATCAGTATGGCGTTCAAAAACTGAGATAATGAGATATTTTGGCCTTTCTTTTATAACAAACTCTATGAATTCATCCCTAGTTCCCACAGGAATATCTCTTCTGTAGTTTAATCCTGAAGGATAGTTAGATCTTTCTGAATAGTAAGTTATTTGGGGATGAGAATGAGAAATTACTATATCTTCTGGATTGGAATTTTCCTTAACCCATTCTCCAGCTAGTTTTACTTCTTGATATGAGGCTTTTTTTGAATTTATTAAATCAAATCCAAAATTATAATTGGGAATAAGGGCTATTATTAAAATTATTATTGATATAATTATTATTGTTCTTTGTTTCAATTTAAATTTATTTTTTAAGAAAGATCCTAGTAAAATGAAAGGATATATTGCTATAAGGAATAAGAAAGGTATTGTTGGCATAGCATATCTTTGTTCTAGATGAGGTGCAATGTATCCTAAGAAAATTAAACTGAAGACTATGAAGAATAATATAAAGAATCTTTTCTGCATTTCATAGTTTTTAAATATTTTATCAAATCCCAAAAATAAGTCTATGAAAAATAAGAAAAATCCTAAAATGAATAGAATATACATTGGAGACATTACAAATAGACTAGAATATCCAGCCTGATTTCCATCTAAAATATAGGGCAAATTAGTGAAATAAACATGAAGATTTGAAAACCCTGATTCTTCTACACCTCCAATCTCCCCAGTTTCAGATATTCCTTCAATTCCCAAATAGTATGCTGCTAAATCTGTTATAGGATTTCCAAAATAGGAATTATGCATTGCCATTTGTGGAATGAAAATAATTGCAAAGATTAAGATTGATATCCATAACCATTTATTTAAAATAAATTTCCATTTCTCCCTGACTATTGCCATGGCTAGAAATGCAAATGAAAACATTAAATATTGCATTCTTATCAAACAAGCACAAGCATAAAATAATCCAAATAATATGAAGTATTTTTTTCCGCGATTTTCCATATATCCTTTCCAAAAAAAGAAAACTGCGGTTAAGAAAAAGAATGTTGCTGGAAGATTAGTTAATGGGCGACCTGAAAAAAATAGGAAGACCCATGAAAAAGTTACCCCAATACTAGTTAGAAGTCCTAATTTTTTGTTGAACATCATTGAAATTAATTGATATGTAACAAAGACTATTCCTACAGACAATAAGATAACTAAAAATCTTATAGATAACTCTCCTAAACCTATCCTAAAAAAAGAGGATTCTATTAAAGGCCATAGAAATCCTCTACGATAATACCAGACGTCAATAGTGTTAAGCCCAAGGCCCCATCTTTTTGCACTTGCAAGATAGTCTGCAGCATCCCACCATATTGCCTGGTGTTTTGTTTGCATGTAAACTAGCATTCTTATTATAAATGCAACTATTAGTACCCCTACAAGGTATCTATCGTAATCATCTTTTATCCATCCCGTTAGAAAATTCTTTAGAGATTTCTTTCTTTTTTCAATATCTGGAACTAATTGTTCAGCAGTTGGAACCTCATTTTCCATTATTGAAAGTAGAAATATTTGTTTTTATAGATTTGTATTTTCTTGAGATAATGTTTTTCTCCAATAATCTAACATGTCCTTGAGAGTTTGTTCTAATGGAATTTCCTGTTCCCATCCTGTAGATTTATTAAACTTAGTTGAATCCCCATAAATTACTGCCTCATCAGTTGGCCTGAGAAGTTTGGGATCTTGTTCTAGTGTGAATTCAAAATCTACTAATTTTCTTAGTATCTCAATTATATCTGCAATTTTATAGACGTGTTTCCCACTTATGTTATAAACTTCTCCTATTTGTGCTCTTTCTAATGCTAAATAGAATCCTCTGATGGTATCTCTAACATCGGTTATGGCCCTTTGAGTTTCTATGTTTCCAATAATAAGTTTCTTATCTTTATTTAACCCCAATTCAATTTCTACAAGTCTTTTTGTAAAATCTGCACATACGTCATTGATCTTTTTTGGCCCAGTAGTGTTAAAAATTCTCATTGAAATTGAGGGTACATTGAAATTTTTAAAATATTGATATGCGAGTTTTTCTTGAGCTAGTTTTGAAACTCCATAAGGCTGTAATGGATTCAGCTCATGGCTTTCTTTTATTGGGGTTTCATGAGGTTCAACAAAGCCATATTCTGCGCTTGTGCAAGCATTTAGTATCTTGCAATTGGGTTTTATTTGTTTAACTGCTTCAAAAATGTTCACAGTTCCTAAAACATTAGTTTCAATTGTATACCATGGATCTTCCCATGAGACTGTTGGAAAGCTTTGCGCGGCCAAATGGTAAATTTGGTCAGGTTGAAAATCTTTGACTATTGAGAATACCTTATCCTTATCTCTTATATCACATTCCATTTTTATACAATCCTTATGCAATTCATCAATATTTGTTGTTGGTTGATAGTATGTAGATAAAACTGTAAATCCTTTTTCAATAAGGAATTCTGTAAGATGTTGTCCCATCATTCCCCCACCCCCTGTTATCCATGCCCTCATTCTTCAACCTCCCAGACCCTTAATCCTTCAAAATCAAAACTGAAATCAACTGATTTTGCTCCTCTTGCAGATAATACTTCTCGAACCTTATGTTCATGATCAGGTTTGCAATAAATTAATAAATGTCCGCCACTCCCTGCCCCCATTAATCTTGTGCCTATAGCTCCACTATTTAGAGATTCTTCTATCAAGGCATCTATATATGTACTGGAGATATCTGGGTTGAATTTTTTCTTATTTTCCCAACTATCTTTTATTAGTTTCCCAAATTTTTTTAGATTGCCTCTTCTTAAATTGAAAGCTGCCTCTAATCCAGTTTCCTTAATGTTATGAAGTTTCTTTATTTTTTCTGAGTTTTCATATAATTTCTTTTCCTTTTCTTTCTTATGCATTTGTCCAGAAGATTTTCCTTTCATTCCTGATGAGACCAATAATATATTTTTTTCTATCTCTAGTAGATAGTCTTTTGAGATTTCAATAGGGTTTACCCTAATATTCTCTTCTCCAAGAAATTCAAATAAGTTTATCCCACCAAATGCTGCAGCATATTGATCTTGCCTTCCTCCAATATTATTTAATCTGTTTTGTTCTATTCTAAAAGCAGTTTCTGCTATTTGATATTTAGTTAGTCTATTTTTCTTTCTTAGATGATTTAGAACCCCTATTATTGATACACACAATGAGGCGCTTGCACCAAGTCCTGAATGAGGAGGAACCTCAGATCTTACGTATAGATCAAAACCCCCTTCAGGTTCCATTTCTAAAATTGTTGCTTTAATTATATTTAATTTGTTTTCTTCTTCTAGTTGAATTGAATCTATTCTATCAAAACTTTCTGAATATGATTCAAAGCCTCCATGAAGATTGATTATGTCTGATTTGATGTTTATTTTCCTATCATCCCTTATCTTTAATGATGAATAAACGTATTTATTTATCGTTGCATTTACACTCAATCCCCCATAGGATTTATCATATGGGGCAATATCAGTTCCACCACCTCCAAAAGTTATCCTAACTGGAGCTCTGCTTCTGATTATTTTTTTGTAGCCAGAGATATTTGGAGCTATTAATCCTTGTCTAACATCTTTTATGAATTCGTCCCAATCATTTTCATCTGCAACATCTAACATGTAACCAGAGTGTTTGAAGCCATGCATTTTATGAGTTATTTGAGGAAATATCTCTTGTTCTAATGAAACTTTTTGGTTAGAAGGTATTATTGATAGAATTTCTTTTGACATTATATAACATCCCGCATTAACAAATGGATTTTTAGTTGTTAATAAATGGTTTTCATGATTTGAGGTATCTCTTTTGTAAATTTTTGTGATTTTATTGTCATTTACTTCAACTAACTCTTGAGTTTTTGGGTGTGTTGCAGAGGCAACAACTAATGTGAATTGAGATTTCTGAGTTTCATGTAAATTTATTAATTTTTCAAAATCTATATCTAGAAAGGTGTCTCCATTTGTTAAAATAAAATCTCCTTTTATGAGATGTTCTGCATTTTTTACAGCTCCCGCCGTTCCTAGAAGTTGTTTTTTCTCATAAGAATATTGTATGTTTATTCCAAATCTTTTTCCATCTCCAAAATATTCTTCAACTTTTTCTCCTAAATGGCCAACAAGGAGAATAAAATCTTTTATTCCATGTTTTCTTAGACTTTCAATTTTGAATTCTAGGAAAGGTCTACCTTCTATTTCAACCATTGGTTTAGGAACCTGTTCTGTATGGGGCCTTAATCTAGTGCCGAGACCTCCAACTAAAATCAGTGCTTGATACGCTCTTTTTGGGACTTCCATGTACTATCAAATTATAGTAGTTATTTTATAAGGATTATTGTGATGTTGGTTTGTATAAATCTTTAAAAAAAGTTGATAGTTAGAAAATTCATGAAGGCAGAGATTTCAGAGATGATTGATGGAAGTTTAGATAATATGGTTAAAGTTAGAGAGCTTATGCCTCAAATAGAAAAAGCTGCCAAGATTATGATTGATAGTTTAAAAAATGGAAATAAGATAATGGCCTGCGGGAATGGAGGGAGTGCTGCTCAGGCTATGCATTTTTCGGGAGAATTAATGGGTAAGTTTTTAGTTGATAGGAAACCACTTGCTAGTGTTTGTTTGAATTCTGATATTACTAATATGACTGCTATTGGTAATGATTATGGGTATGAACAAATTTATAGACGACAGGTAGAAGGAATTGGTAGGAAAGGAGATGTTTTGATTTGTTTTACGACTTCAGGAAATTCTGAAAATTTGTTACGGGCTGTTAAAAATATTAAAGGAATTAAGGTGATTAATTTATTAGGAAGGGGTGGAGGAAAAATGAAGGGGACAGG
>PVBE010009920.1_pt1 | contig 16194 bp, 25 predicted proteins | sample 1631181 | NCBI WGS metagenome assembly PVBE01 (sample SAMN08397723, study PRJNA350692) | Marine metagenome, whole genome shotgun sequencing project. | isolation source: water | place: Pacific Ocean | collected 2012-04
ACTGCCAATGCCAGGCGTGTTTTGGACGACCCGCTCATGGAAGAGGCATCCATGCCGGTCCTTGAACCCCTTGCAAAGCCTTTCATGATGCAGTACCGTGAGCTGCAAGCGAATATCTTCTTCGTTGCCTACCCATCAGCATTATGCTTGATTATCCAGGTGTACTTCTCTACTGGCCAATTGCTCTCTCCGCCGATGACCTCTTTTCCGATCAGAGCGACCTTGGCCGCCTTGACCATGGCGTCGGAAGCTTCGATGGAACCGACAAGGCCCCGTGTTTCAATCATTCCAAGCGCGATGCTACTCATATCTGATTCTCCCTGCTGTTCGGCGTCATTGTACGCCGACCGAAAAAACGGTCAAGCGTTAATCCTTACAGCGCTCCGAGATCTCTTCGCCGCCCGTTGTAGACGATCGTTTTTGCGGGTTCCCGCGGCGCGTCGGGGGCCGCCGGCTTCGAAGAGGAGGCGGCGGAGGTCTTCGCGAAGGGGACAAAATCGGAAACGGCGGCCTCGGAGACCTTCATCGTCGGCGCGAAGGCGTCGTCCCGGATGTCGAACGCCAGTCTTTTTATATTAAGAAGGTTGTGCGGACCGATGTTGTCCGCGCTGACGTTTCCGCCCGAAGTGCCGCACCCGAGCGACATCGACGGGAAGAGTCCCGTGGTGTACCCGATCGCACCGAAGGTGGCGGGCGTGTTCACGCAAAGCCGGTAGGCGGGTTTCTTCAGCGCGAATTCCATGATCACGTCCCGGTCCCTCGAGTGGATGATCAGGGTATGGCCCATGCCGCCGAACCGAAGAACCTCGAGACACCGTTCGCAGGCGCGTTTCCAATCCGGCGCCGCCATGTACCCGAGAATGGGCGCGAGGACTTCCCGGGAAATCGGCTCTTCCGGCCCGATGCTCCCGAGGGGCACCATCAGGACGGTCGTATCCTCCGGAACCTCGAAACCGGCCATTTTCGCGATTTTGACCGCGGAAATACCCACGACGGCCGGGTTCATCACCGGCCCCTTGAGGCAGATCCGTTCCATCTTCTTCTTTTCGTCGGGATCGACGAAATAGGCCTTCTGCCGGCGGAATTCCGCGCGAACCTCCTCGTCGATGGAGGCGTCCACCACGGCGGTCTGCTCCGTGGCGCAGACCGTTCCGTAGTCGAAAAGCTTGCTCTCGACGATGTTGGAAACCGCGTGCCGGATATCGGCGCTCTTCTCAATATACACGGGGCAGTTTCCAGGCCCCACGCCGAAGGCGGGTTTGCCGCTGGAATAGGCGGCGGTGACGATCCCTTCCCCGCCGGTGGAGAGAATCACGCGGGTATACCGGTGCTTCATCAGTTCCGTCGTCCCCTCGAGGGTGACGGTGGTCATCCACCCGATCGAACCCTGGGGCAGACCCGCTTTCAGCCCCGCCTCCAGGCAGATCCGCGCGGTCTCGGCGATACACTTCACCGCGCGGGGATGGGGCGAAATGACGATCGTGTTCCGGGACTTGATGGCGATCAGGATCTTGCAGATCGCCGTGGAAGTCGGATTCGTGGTCGGGATGATCGCCGCGACCGTGCCCATGGGTTCGGCGATATCGAAGACCATCTTCTGTTCGTCCCGGCGGATGATCCCGCAGGTCTTCATCTCCTTCATCGCGTCCTGGAGATTCCGGGTACAGAACTCGTTCTTGATCTTCTTCGAATCGGCCCGGCCTATGCCGGTCTCTTCCACCGCAAGTTGCCCGAGATGGGCGGCCTGCTTGAAGGCTTCGTCGGCGATGGCGGCGCAGATCGCGTCGACCTGTTTCTGGGTGAAGTTGTCCAGTTCCTCCTGAGCCTTCTTCGCCCGGACGAGGCATTCGCGCGCCTGCTGGATCGATTCGAGATCTTTGTCCATCCGGCTACCTCATTCCCGTCGCTTTTCGAATGACCGCCACGAGCGTATCCTTGTCCGCCTTGGATATCTCCCGGCCGCTCAACGCGACCCGGGGAAGTTCCCGCGCCAGCTTTCGAAGTTCCGCCACGGTAAGCGTCTCCGGATCGAACCGCTGGAGGGCCTTCGAAGGGTTCCAGGGAGGAATCCAGACCCAGTCGGGCGTGGGAAGGAGATTATCGATCTGCGCGTCCGGCTTGGCGATCATGTGAACGGTCAGGAGTTCCCCCACCCTTTTTGCCGCGACCGCACCGGCGTCGAGGGCCGCCTTCACGGCGCCCACCTCCCCGCGGCAGAAGACGGTCGAGTGCCCCCCGCCGACGTATTCCCGTCCCAGGAGCAGAACGGTGGAGGCCTTGACCATGGCGTCCGAGGCTTCCAGGGAGCCGACGAGCCCCCGGGTCTCGATCATTCCAAGCGCGTTTCGGTGTGGCGTGCGGCTCATGAAGGTCGGGAATTCTATCACACGTCCGGCCCGATCGTCAAAGAACAAATCTGGGAGGAATCCGGACGGAGACCCCGGTTGTTTCGCTTGACACGCCAAACTTTTTTGATAGTGTACGCATTCCTTTTAGGACCCTCCCCGGAGAGTTTATGGCCAAGAAGAGCGAAAAATCCGAATCGGATCGGGGTCGTCGGCGCACGGTCACCGGCCTGGTGACCAGCGACGCGATGCAGAAGACCATCACGGTCCAGATCGAACGCCGCGTCAAGCATCCCGTTTTCGGCAAGTACCTTCGTCGTGGAACCACCTGCAAGGCGCACGACGAGAACGAGATCGCGAAAAAGGGGGACCGGGTCGAACTCATGGAGACCCGTCCGCTTTCGAAAACGAAATTCTGGCGCCTCGTCGAGGTCGTGAAAGCCGTGAACGCCCCGAAGACGGAAAAGAAAGAAGCGGAAGCCTCCAAATGATCCAGATGAAATCAGTTCTGGACGTGGCCGACAACACCGGCGCGAAGCTTTGCGGGTGCATCCAGATCCTGGGTTCCTCCCGGCGGCGGTACGGGCATGTCGGGGACATCATCGTCGGGACGATCAAGAAGTCCATGCCCGGCGCGTCGGTCAAGCAGGGGGAAGTGGTCCGGGGAGTGGTCGTCCGCACGAAGAAAGAGATTCGCCGCGAGGACGGCACCTACGTCCGTTTCGACCGGAACGCGATGGTCCTCCTCGACGGGGACGGGAATCCCCGGGGGACACGTATTTTCGGTGCGGTTCCCCGCGAACTCCGCGCCAAGTTCATGAAAATCATCTCTCTTGCGGCGGAGGTGGTGTAGAAGCCATGCACGTACGCAAGAACGACATCGTGAAGGTCCGGACCGGCGACGATTCCGGGAAGACCGGGAAGATCCTCGAAGTGGACCATGAAACTGGCCGGGTCCTCGTCGAGGGCGTAAATTACGTCTGGAAGCACCTCCGTCGCAGTCAACAGCATCCCCACGGGGCGCGCATCCAGAAAGAGGCTTCCATCGAGGCCTCCAACGTCGTGATTCTTTGTCAGTCCTGCAACAAGCCTACGCGCGTAAGTCGGCAGAAGCTGGAGCAGCAAAAAGGAGGGCGCGTCCGCATTTGCCTCAAGTGCAAACAAGCGGTGACGCCGGAAGCGTAAACAATGTCACGTCTCCTCGAAAAATACCGGAACGAAGTGGTCCCCGAACTGAAAAAGTCGCTCGGGTACAAGAATGAACTCGCCGTCCCCCGCTTGGACAAGATCGTGATCTCCATGGGCATCGGCCGGGCCATCGAGAACAAGAACCTGATCAGCGCGGCGGAAAAGGACCTCAAGCGGATCGCCGGGCAGAAACCGGCCGTCTGCAAAGCCCGAAAGTCGGTCGCCGGCTTCAAACTACGCCAGGGACAGAATGTCGGACTGAAGGTCACCCTTCGCGGAAAACGGGCCTACGAGTTCCTCGACAGGCTCATCTCCCTGGTCATCCCGCGAATCCGGGATTTCCGGGGTCTCTCCCCCAAATCCTTCGATCATGCCGGAAATTACAACATGGGAGTCTCGGAGCAGGTGGTCTTCCCCGAGATCAACCTGGACGACGTCGAGTTCGTCCAGGGAATGAATATCACGCTGGGCATCCGGGCGCGCACGAAGGAGGATTCCTTCCATCTCCTGAAAAAGCTCGGGTTCCCCTTTCGGGAAGCATAGGGGAACGAATGGCTAGCCTCCGCTGGACGGTAAAACAGAAACAGGAGCCGAAATTCAAGGTACGGGCCTATAACCGTTGCGAGTTGTGCGCCCGCCGTCGCGGGTATCACCGCAAGTTCAAGATTTGTCGTCACTGTTTCCGGTTGCTCGCAAGCAGGGGGGAAATCCCCGGCGTCCGGAAAGCCAGTTGGTAGGAATTTTTCTTTACGGGGTGTAGAATCCGATGGCAAGCCACGATCCACTCGGCGACATGCTCGCCATGATCAAGAACGCGAATACGCGGGGCCTGGAAAAGGTCCAACTCGACCACTCGAACATGAGGGAACGCGTTGCGCGGGTCTTCCACTCGGAAGGATACCTGGCGGACGTGCGGGTGGACGAAGTGGAAGGAAAGCGGAAGACAAACAAACACCTCCACCTGCTCATGAAGTATGACGTCGAAACCGGAAAAGCGATCACGGATCTCAAGCGCGTCTCGAAGCCCGGACGCCGGATTTTCCGCGGGGCGGACAATCTCGGCAAGGTGCAGGACGGCCTGGGGATCTGGATCCTCTCCACTTCCCAGGGAGTCGTCAGCGACCGGGAAGCCAAGGTGAAACATATCGGTGGCGAAGTTTTGTGTAAGGTCTGGTAAGAGATGTCCCGACTCGGAAAAATACCGGTCCTCATTCCCGAAAAGGTCAAGGTGAGCGTCACCGGGACCACGGTCTCCGCGGAGGGACCCAAAGGGAAGCTTTCCCTCCAGTTCCGCCCGGAAATCTCCGTGGCGGTCGAGAAGGAGAAGGTCCTGGTCACCCGGTCTTCGGACCAGAAAGCGGTCAAGGCCCTTCACGGAACGACCCGGGCCCATATCGCGAACCTGATCACCGGGGTGACGAAAGGCTTTCAGAAAGAGCTCAACATAAACGGGGTGGGATACAACGCGAAGGTGCAGGGCGACAAGCTCCACATGATTCTCGGCTTCTCCCACCCGGTGGAACTCCCCATCCCGAAGGAATTGAAGGTGGAATGCCCCTCCGCGACGACCGTCACGGTGAAGGGGCTCGACCGCCAGATGGTGGGCGAATTCGCGGCCAAGGTGCGCCGCTCCCGCCGCGCCGAACCATACAACCTCAAGGGCATCAAGTACAAGGACGAGGTCGTCCGCCGCAAAGCCGGCAAGACCTTCGTCACGGGAGCCAGCTAGAGATGGGACAACTTCGATCCGCGGAACGCAGCAAGTGGGAACGTCGACAGAGACGGGCCTGGCACGTCCGGTCGACCGTCTACGGGACCGAAGAGCGCCCCCGTCTCTCCGTCTACCGTTCCAACAAGCATTTCCACGCCCAGATCATAGACGACCGGAAGGGAATCACTCTCGCCGCCGCCTCCACGACCATGAAGGATCTCCGGGATGAGGTCAAGAATGGCGGGGGAACGGAAGCGGCGAAGATCGTCGGCGCCAAGTTGGCGGAAATCGCCGCCGAGAAGGGAATCAAGAAGGTCGTTTTTGACCGGAACTTCTACCGTTTCCACGGCCGCGTCCGCTCCTTCGCGGAGATGGCGGCCAAGGGCGGACTCGACTTCCTGACCAACCCGAAAAAGAAGGACAAGCCGAAGAAAGAAAAGAAGAAGAGGGCCCCTGGCGCGAAGAAGGCGGAGAAGGTCCTGAAAAAGCAGAAACCCGCGCAGAAGCAGAAACAGAAACAGAATACCAAGTCGAAAAAGAAGAAATAGCGTATATAAAGGATAATCATTCATGGGGCGTTTTCGTCGAGACCGGCTGTCGGACGGGTATGAAGAAATTGTCGTAAAGGTGAACCGGTGCTGCAAGGTCGTCAAGGGCGGCAAGAGGTTCTCCTTCAGTGCCCTCGTCGTGGTCGGAAACCGGAAAGGGCAGATTGGCTGGGGCTACGGCAAGGCCAAGGAAGTCCCCTTCGCGGTGGACAAGGGAATCCAGGAAGCGCGGAAAAACCAGATCACGGTGCCGATCGTCAAGGGGACGATTCCCCACGAAACGCGTCAGAAGCACTCCGCGACCACCGTTCTCCTCCGCCCGGCCTGTGCCGGAACCGGCGTGAAGGCGGGGTCGTCCGCCCGGGCGGTCATCGAACTCTCCGGCGTCCACAACGTTCTGACGAAGGTGTACGGAAGCACGAACCCAATCAACGTCGTGAAAGCGACCATAAAGTGCCTGGAAAACCTCAAGTCGATCCAGGACGTGGAAGGGATCCGGGGCGTGAAACTCCGGAAAAAGGACGATAAAAAAACGCCCGTAACGGCCGGGGAGACCAAATGAATCTGACCGACGCCAGGAAGGCCGTGATCCCGCGAAAAAAGAAAACCCGTGTCGGACGGGGAGAATCCTCCGGACAGGGAAAAACCGCCGGACGGGGCCACAAGGGGCAGGGACAGCGCGCGGGCGTCAGCCAGCGGCGCTACTTCGAAGGCGGCCAGATGCCGAACATCCGGCGCCTGCCGAAATTCGGCTTCAACAACGCGGTCTTCAAGACCCGCTACGAAATCGTCAACGTCTCCTCGCTGAACGACCTGTTCAACGACGGCGATACCGTGGACGAGGCGGCCCTCCGCAAGGTGAAAATCGTCAACCGCTCCTGTGACGGGGTCAAGATCCTCGGGAACGGAACGCTGGAAAAGAAACTGACCGTCAAGGTCGAAAAATTCACGAAGTCCGCCCGCGAGAAAATCGAGAAAGCGGGGGGGACGGTCGAGGTCATCGGGGAAACGGAAGAGAAAAAATAACGGATGCAGATCCTCGGGTCATTCCGGAACATCTTTAAGATCGCCGAACTGCGCAAGCGGATCCTCTTCACGTTGGGAATCCTTCTTGTCTTCCGGTTGGGTGCGCACATTCCCCTGCCCGGCATCAATCCCGGCGCGATCGAAGCCTTCAAGGACCTCTACGGCGACAACCAGATCTTCAACGTCATGCAGATCTTCTCGGGATTCGCGCTGGGGAACCTCGCGCTCTTCTCGCTCGGCATCATGCCCTACATCACGGCGTCGATCATCATGCAGTTGCTGACCAAGGTCATCCCGAAGGTCGAGGCGATCGCGAAAGAGGGCCCGACAGGACAGAGGAAGATTCAACAGTACACCCGGTACGTCACCGTTCCGATCGCCATCGTCCAGGGCTTCTTCGCGGTACAGGCCCTCAAGGCCTTTTCCGGGGGGGGGCGGATCCCCATGTTCGACGATACCGGTATCGGAGCCACCCTCCTGCTGGTCCTGGGCCTGCTCGGCGGCGCGCTCTTCATCATGTGGCTTGGCGAACAGATCACGGAACACGGCATCGGGAACGGCGCCAGCGTCCTGATCATGGCCGGAATCGTCTCCCGCATGCCCGCGGTCGCCCTGAACCTGATCGAAAAAGTGCGGGAACCGGGAGAACTCGTCACCGGGGCGGACCTCCTGATCATAGGAATCCTCTATATCGGCGCCATCTTCGCCGTGGTCTTCGTCACGCAGGCCCAACGGAGAATCCCCCTGCAACACGCCAAGCACATCCGCGGACGCCGCATGATGAGCGGGGGCCGGAACTACCTCCCCCTCCGGGTGAACACCGCGGGCGTCATGCCGGTCATCTTCGCCTCCTCCCTCCTGATCATCCCGTTCATGCTTTCACAGGTGCCGGGCATGACGTTCCTGTCCGTTATCTTCGCCCGGGGCAGTTTCTTCTACGCCCTCTTCTTCGCCTCCATGATCTACTTCTTCACCTATTTCTGGACCTATCTCTTCTTCCAGCCCAACGAAATCGCGAACAACCTGAAAGAATACGGAAGTTTCATCCCCGGGATTCGACCGGGAGAAAATACCGCCAATTACATCAATACGATCCTCGCGCGCATCACCCTCTGCGGGGCCACCTTCCTCTGCATCATCGCCCTCCTGCCGGACATGGTTTCCGCGGGAATGGGAACCGCGATCCAGACCGCTCTCCTTACCTTCCTGGGCGGGACCGGCATCCTGATCGTGGTCGGCGTCAGTCTCGATATCACGCAGAAGATGGAATCGTATCTCCTGATGCACCATTACAGCGGCTTCGTGGGAAGCGGCGGCATCCGGGGAAGAAAGGGATAACTTCATGCGCCTCGCCTTCGTGGGCCCCCCCGGTGTCGGGAAGGGGACGCAGGCAAAACTCCTCGCCGAATCGCGCGGCATGCCCCATATCTCCACCGGGGATATTCTTCGCGAGGCGGTCAAGCGGGAATCACCCATCGGGATCGAGGCGAAGGGCTTCATCGAGAAGGGAGCCTTCGTTCCGGACGGGGTGATGATCGGAATCATCCGCGAACGGTTCGAGAAGGGCGACTGCCGGGAGGGATATATCCTGGACGGGTTTCCCCGGACGATCCCGCAGGCGGAGGCCCTCGAAATATTCCTGGACGGGATCGCGCTCCCCCTGGAGTGCGTCTACGTCTTCGATTGCCCCGACGATTTCATCGTGGAACGGATTACCGGCCGGCGCACCTGCTCGAATTCCGGGTGCCAGGCCATTTTCCACGTGCGATTCCAGCCCCCGAAGGTGGAGGGAGTTTGCGACAAGTGCGGGGAAGCCCTTGAACAGAGGTCCGACGACTCCCCCGGACCGGTCCAGCAACGGCTGGAAAAATATCACGCCACCACCGAGAGGATCATCCCCTTTTACGAGGAACGGGGCCTGGTCCGGAGACTCGACGGTGCCGGAACCACCGGGGAAGTTTTTGCGCAGGTACGATCGGCCGGCGCTTCTCTCTAACCTTCAAGGACCCCCCATGGCCGCAATCATCAAGGAACCCTGGGAAATCGACATCATGCGTATCTCCGGTGGTATCGTCGGAACCGGTCTGGAAATGCTGAGAGGCATGATGAAACCGGGAGTTTCCACGGCGGAACTGGACGCCGCCTTCGAGGAACATGTCCGCTCCCACGACGCCGTCCCGACCTTCAAGGGGTACCGGGGATTTCCCGCCTCCATCTGCGCTTCGATCAACGAGGAGGTTGTCCACGGAATTCCCTCCCCCGACAGGATCCTGGAAGAGGGGGATCTCCTTTCCGTCGACTGTGGAGCGACCTACAAGGGGTACGTCGGCGACTCGGCGATGACCGTGGGCATCGGGAAAATCCGCCCGGAAGCGAAAAGACTGATGGACGTCACCCGGGAATCGCTCGAGAAGGCGATCGAAGCGATGGGGCCCGGCGTGCCGCTCTCCCGGGTTTCCGGGACCGTTCAGAAACACGCCGAGGATCATGGCTACGCGATCGTCCGGAAATACGTCGGACACGGAATCGGACGGGCGATGCACGAAGACCCCCAGGTCCCCAACTACGTGATCGAGGGGTACGATTTCATGCTCCGCCCGGGCATCGTGCTGGCGATTGAGCCGATGCTGAACCAGGGAACCGAGGACGTCCGGACCCTTTCGGACGACTGGACGGTCGTCACGAAGGACGCGAAACTCTCCTGCCACTCGGAACACACCATCGCGGTGACCGAAACGGGGACCGAGGTTCTGACCCGGCGGAAAAGCGAAAAAACCGCTTGAATCGGCTTGGAAAGGCGAAAAAACAGCCGGAAATTGGTTTGACTTGCCTGGGGCCTTTTCATATAGTACCGCCTCTTCATCGCCTGAAATTTAACGGATTATTATGCCAAAAGAGGAGCCGATCCGCGTCAACGCGAAGGTAAAGGAGTCTCTCCCCAACGCGATGTTCCGGGTCGAACTGGAAAACGGGCACCTCGTTCTGGCGCATGTGTCCGGAAAGATGAGGATGCACTTTATCAAGATTTTGCCCGGGGACACGGTCATCCTGGAAATGTCCCCCTATGACCTGACCAAGGGCCGCATTGTTTATCGGGAACGGTAAGTCATGAAAGTACGATCATCAGTCAAGCGGATGTGTGAGAAGTGCCAGATTGTTCGCCGTCGCGGAGTTGTACGGGTGATTTGCTCCAATCCCAAACACAAACAGAAACAGGGGTAGTGAATGGCACGTGTCGCCGGAACCGAGATTCCTTCCGACAAGCAGGCTTGGGTCTCCTTGAGAACCGTCTTCGGGGTCGGAACATCGCAGTCCAGGAAGATTCTCCAGGAAGCGGGGGTTCCGCTTCGCACGAAGGTTCGAGAACTTACGGACGACCAGCTCTCCCGGATCAACTCGATCATGGACAAGAACTACGTCGTCGAAGGTGCCCTTCGTCGCATGCTCCAGCAGAACATCCAGCGGTTGAAGGAAATCGCCTGCTATCGCGGACTGCGCCACCGTCGCGGACTTCCCGTGCGAGGTCAGCAGACGCAGTCCAACGCGCGCACCCGGAAGGGGCCGCGGAAAACAGTCGCGGGCAAGAAACTTGCCAAGATGAAAGGCTAGACAAGAATGGCAGACGAACCCCAGGAAAAGAAACCGGCCGCCGCGGCCCCTGCAACACCGGCCGCCGGGGCTCCCGCAACACCGGCCGCCGCGGCCCCTGCAACACCGGCCGCCGGGGCTCCGGCCGACGCGCCCGCGCCGAAGAAATCCAAGCGGACGCGAAGACTCGTTCCCCGGGCCGTGGCGAATATCCTGGCCACGTTCAACAACACGATCATCACGATAAGTGATCCCAAGGGAGACACCCTTTGCTGGGCTTCTGCGGGAACCATCGGATACAAGGGATCCCGGAAATCCACGCCCTTCGCCGCGCAGAAGGCGGCGGAATCGGTTGCCGAGAAAGCGCACCGGTTCGGCGTCCGGGAACTGGAAGTCAAGGTGAACGGCCCCGGCTCCGGACGCGAAAGCGCCATCCGGGCGTTGCAGGCGGCGAGGATCGACATCCGGGCCATCGTGGACGTCACCCCCCTCCCCCACAACGGCTGCCGGCCCCCGAAAAAGAGGAGAGTCTGACCCATGGCGCGCATACTCGGAGCCAAATGTCGTATCTGCCGCAGACTTGGAACCAAGCTGTTCCTCAAGGGAACGCGGTGCGAAACGGCGCATTGCGCAATCGAAAAAAGAAACAAGCCCCCGGGACAGCACGGGGACAAGCGTGTCCGCATGACCGACCACGGTCTTCACCTGCGCGAAGTACAGCGGGCGAAGAAGATGTACGGCCTGATGCACCGACAGTTCACCCTCTATTACAAGACCGCCCTTCGGAAGGGCGGAAACACCGGGGACAACCTGGTCCAACTTCTCGAGCAACGCCTCGACAACGTCGTCTTCCGGTCGAGCCTCGCCAACTCCCGGGACCACGCCCGGCAGATGGTTCTCCACGGTCACTTCCACATCAATGGGAAGAAGGTCCGCATCCCCTCGTACCGGGTCCAGGCGGGCGACACCCTCGAGGCCAATCCCCGGGAGAAGAGCAAGAAAATCATCAAGGAAGCCCACGACAACCGGAAAGACATGGAACTCCCGTCGTGGCTGAAACTGGATGAAGAACCGCTGAAGGGCACTGTAGTCAACGTCCCCTCCGCGGCGGAAATCGCCACACCGTTGGAAACGCAATTGATCGTCGAATACATGAGTCGTTAACCGGAGGATATTGATGCGCGTTCGCTGGAAAGATTTTGAACTGCCCCTGCGTGTGACCCTCGATGACGAATCGAGCACCAAAGAATACACGAAGTTTCACGCGGAACCCTTTGAACGTGGGTTCGGCACCACGATCGGAAACGCGTTGCGGCGCGTCCTCTATTCCTCGATCGAGGGAACCGCAGTCACGGCCCTGAAGATCAAGGGCGTGACCCACGAGTTCAGCTCCATCGAGGGCGTCGTGGAAGACGTCACCGAGGTCGTCCTGAACCTGAAACAACTGTCGGTCCACCTGGAAGACGCCGGTTCCAAGTCGCTCACGCTGGACGTCTCCAAGAAGGGCCCGATCACGGCCGGAGACCTGACGATGGATTCGGGGGTGGAGATCCTTAACCCGGACTTCGTCCTCTTCACCCTCACCGAGAACCGTCCGGTCCACATGGTGATCACGGTCGAACGGGGACGGCGCTACGTCACCGCGGAAGACCACGCCAAGGATATCCAGGAAACCGGCGTCATCCCGATCGACTCGAGCTACTCCCCCGTCAAGCGGGTCCGGTACTCCGTCGACAACACCCGCGTCGGGAAGCGGACAAACTACGACCGGCTGAACCTGGAAATCTGGACCAACGGGTCCATCACCCCGGAAGAGGCGCTCGTCGAGGCCTCCAAGACACTCCGAAAACATCTAAATCCCTTCGTCCAGTACTTCGACCTGGGCCGGGAACTCCAGATCAACGAGAAGAAGGAAGAGGAACTGCGCAGGAAAGAGAAGGACCTCGACGATCTTCGACAGAAGCTCTCCATGTCCATCTCCGAACTGGATCTCTCCGTCCGTTCCGCCAACTGTCTCTCGACGGAACGCATCGAGACGATCGGCGAACTGGTCAGCCGGTCCGAGCCGGACCTCCTGAAAGTCCGGAACTTCGGAAAAACCTCGCTCCGGGAAGTCCGGAAAAAGCTGTCCGAGATCAACCTGGGCCTCGGCCTCGACCTGGAAGCCATTTTCGGTCCAAGCAACGCCGCTCACTAGCGGAGAGGGAGAATCAGGATATGCGCCATCGCCTGAAGGGACGGAAACTGGGACGGACCACGGCCCACCGGAAAGCCATGTCCCGGAACCTGGTTACGAGTCTCTTCGTCCACGGCCGCATCACGACGACCGTGGAGAAGGCGAAAGAGCTTCGGGGTCTCGCCGAGAAGATGATCACGCTCGGAAAGAAGGCGGCGGACTCCGAGGGCGCGGAACGACTCGCCTATTTCCGGCGACTTCTCCGCACCATCGCGGACAAGAACGTCGCCCGCAAGGTCGTCGACGAAATCGCACCCCGGTTCGCTGACCGGGCAGGCGGCTACACCCGCGTCATCAAGCTCGGGGGATGCCGCTGGGACGGACAGGGCCGCGGCACCTACGCGCATAACCGCCTCGGCGACAACGGATCCAAGGCGATCTTCGAACTCGTGGTTCACAAGGAGCGCGCGGAAGAAGAGAGGCTGGCCGGACGCGGACGCGCGGCGTACGAAGCGCAGGCGCTGAAGCGGGCCGAAAAGAAGGCCGGCAAGTCCGAAGCGAAGAAGTAGGGACGGCCCCGCCCCCGTGAACGACTGCATCTTCTGCCAAATCGTCTCCGGAAACCTTCCCGCCGAACGTGTCTCGGAAGACGCCGACACGCTCGCCTTCCTGGACATCAACCCGGTCCGGCCGGGACACCTCCTTCTCGTCCCCAGGGCGCATCATGAAACCCTCGCGGACCTTCCCTCCAACCTGCTGGAGGCTCTCTCGAAAAAGGCCCAGAAACTGGCCCGGGCACTTCTGAAGGCGGGGGAAACCGAGGGGTACAACCTCTTCTCCAACAATCACCCCTGCTCGGGACAGGCGATCCCCCACTTCCATTACCACCTCGTTCCCCGCCGCACGGGGGACGGGATCAAATTCGGATGGGAAACGGGCGTGTACGACGCGGACGGCATGGAGTCCTGGGGAAAGCGGATTCGAGAGGCGCTGGAAGAATAGGCGGATAATTCCAACGAGGGTGGACGGGTTTGGATTTCCTCTTTGGCGGTTGGCCGTTGGAAATTTAGCCGGCTACGTCCGCCTTGAGATGTTCGACCGCCTCTTTCGACGTTTCCGCGAAACGAAGCACCTTCGTCAAGCCGAGGATCCCGAAAACCCCGTGGATCTCGCTGGGCGTCTGGGTGAAAACCAGGTCGCCCCCATGTTTCGTCGCAATGTCCAGGGAACTGATAAACGAGCCGAAACCGGCTGAGGAAATGTACTTGGCGTCCTTCAGGTTGACCACGATCCGGTAGATCCCCTTCTCGAAGATCCCGCCGAGAACCTCCTCCACGCGGGAGAAGTTGGTCCAGTCGAGGGTCCCGGAAACGGCGACTTCCCAGATTCCCGCTTCCAGTTCCCCTGTTTTTATTTCAAGATTTTCCATATCTCACCCCGATTGAAGTATATTCCCCGCCTGACGCGATTGGAAGGGAAATGATCCCGAGCCTCATGACCCGGCGTGGGCAGGGTCTTCCTGCGCCGCGAAGAGGCGTTCCATGTCCTCCCGGAGGCTCTCCAGTTCGGAATCCTCGATCCAGGGATCCGCGATCCGGACCTGCACCCCGTCCCGGGCGCGCTCCAGCACGAGCAGGTCCTCTTCCCGCCCCACCAGTTTCAAGCGCCTCTTCCGCATGAGCAGGAGGGAGACCAGGTAGATCACCTTCCGTCGAAGCGGACCGGGCTGATCGTCCCGGCAGAGCGCGTTGAAAAATTCGGACATCGCCTCGATATCCTCCAATCGCCGTTCCACCCTCTTCGGAGTCCTCGTCTTCCAGTGGCTGAATGGCGCAACCTCACCGCTCTCCCAGCAGGAGAGGCAGAAATCACCCCGCTCGAAGCGCTCTTCCCGTTCGAAGATACAGGAGTAGTGCGTCTCCTCGGAGGCGAACTCCCGATCGCATTTTGAACATCCGGGCCTGCGCCGGCCGACTTTCCACTCTTCCATGAATTATCTCTCCGTACCGCGGTTGCGGGACCCTTCCCCTATCGAACCGACTTGCCGGAAAAGCGGAGATGCCCGCTTCCCAGCACCTCCTCTATATCGGCAATAAACGCCTCGGAGGGAGAGATCATACATCGATCGGGAGCGCGAACGAGAACTTTCCGGGAACCGACCAGCGCCACTTCCAGCAGAACCGGAACCGATCCCGGATGCTCCCCCAGGACCCGGTGCACTTCCGCAAGAAGCCGGTCGTCGCCGGCGCCGGGAATCTCCACCGTGGCCGTCCCTGTCAGCACCTCGCGCGCCTTCAGGGCCGGGACCAGGTTGCTCACCCGGAGAGAAACGTTCTCGTTTCGAAAACTCACCCGGCCGGTGGCGAAGACGATGTGATCCTCGAAGAAATGATCCTGGTTTCGGGCGTACTCGGTCGGGAAACTGACAGCCTCCACCACCCCGGTCAGGTCGGAGATCTTGAAACCGACGAACTTGCTGCCCTTGTTCTTGCCCGTCTTGGAGACCATCGTTCGCAGGCCGGATAGAATCCCGCCGACCGTCACCTCCGCCCCGTCTTCCAGGTCGCCCATCCGGTCGACCGTGGTCGTCGAGTAGGACTTCAACAGGTCCTCGTACCGCACCAGCGGATTGGAACTCACGTAGAACCCGAGCGCGTCCTTCTCGTATCCCAGGAGCGTCTCCTGCGGCCACTCTTCGATCTCCGGCAACGCGGGATAGTCCTCGTGCGCCTCCTGGCCGAAAATGCTCATCTGTCCCGCCTCGCGGTCTTCCTTTCGAAGGGTGCTGATGCGGAGCGATCCCTCCAGCACCTCCAGGAGTTGCGACCGGAGAATCTCCAGGCTGTCGAACGCGCCCGCCTTGGCGAGGCATTCCAGGCTTTTCTTGTCGACCGCCCTCAGATCGACGTTTTCCAGGAGTTGATGGAAGTCCGAGTACTCCCCCTGCCCGGAACGTATCTTGATGATGTGCCGGACCGCCTTCTCACCGACGTTCTTCACCGTGCCCAGGCCGACCCGGATCCGGCCATCCTCGACCGTGAAATCGTGGTCGCTCCGGTTGATGTCCGGGGGAAGAACCTCGATCTCCATCTGGCGGCATTCCTCGATGTACCCGGCCATCTTATCGAAGTTCCCCATCGTGCAGGACATCAGCGCGGCCATGTACGCGAGGGGGTGGTTCGCTTTCAGGTACGCGGTCTGGTAGCAGAGAATTCCGTATGCCGCGGAATGGGACTTGTTGAAACCGTATCCGCCGAAATAGGCCATCAGGTCGAAGACGGACCGGGCGATCTCGGCGGAGACGTTCAACTTCTTCGCCCCCTCGAGGAACATCTCCTTGTACTGCGCCAGGATCTCCGGTTTCTTCTTCCCCATCGCCTTGCGGAGCGCGTCGCAGTCGGACATCGGAAGCCCCGCCATCTGGTTGGCGATCCGCATGACCTGCTCCTGGTAGAGGATGACCCCGTTGGTCTCCTTCAGGATCGGCTCCAGCATCGGGTGGAGGTACTTCACCTCCTCCTGCCCGTGCTTGCACTTTACGTAGGTATCGACCATGCCGGATCCCAACGGACCCGGGCGGAACATCGCGATCGACGCGATCACCTCCTCGAT
>PVBE012599239.1_pt1 | contig 16193 bp, 6 predicted proteins | sample 1631181 | NCBI WGS metagenome assembly PVBE01 (sample SAMN08397723, study PRJNA350692) | Marine metagenome, whole genome shotgun sequencing project. | isolation source: water | place: Pacific Ocean | collected 2012-04
AATAGGGGGCCGAGACGATCAGGCTCGCCGTTCCTACTCCTGTGAGATTGATTGCCAGTCTTACGTGCCCTCCAAACCCGTCGCCATCGTGCTCTCCAATCAGGGTCTCCAGCAATGTGCCGCTCGATCCAGAGTAGATTCCCACCACGCCTGTGACGCTCGAGGAACCGACGGCCGGGTCAAAGGCACCATCAACTCCGCATGCAAACTCCGGATAGCCGTCCTGATCGAGGTCGGTGCAGTCGGGCAGGACGATGTCGCCGACGATGACCTCGTCGTCGGGCCCTTCCTCACCTTCACCCTCACCCTCGCCGCCCTCGCCGCCCTCGCCGCCCTCGCCGGGCTCGACGATGCCCCCGTCTCCGGCACCTCCACCCAGGGGCGGGTCTCGCCGTTCGGTGCCACAGGCGGTGATCGCGAGGGAGGCGATGATCGCCGTGCAGGTGCGCGTCATTTGCATGGCGCGCAGTCTATCAAAGACCTCGCACGCGCCTGCGTCTTTGCGGCTTGCCAACGCGTGGGCCACACTGATGCAGGCCCCCGGCCGGTAATCAGGGGCCGCGGAGCAGTACGTGACGCCGCAGACCATCCCCGATGTCAGTGTCGTGATCCCCGTGCGCAACGGTGAGGGATCGATCCGCGCGGTCCTCGACGCCATCGCCGAGAGGCTGAGGGCGGACAGCCGCATCGATCACCACGAGGTGGTGGTGGTCGACGACGCCTCAGACGACGCCAGCGCCCAGGAGGCCACGCGGATCGCATTGAACCTGCCGCAGGTGCGCGTGATCCCGCTGCACGAGCGTCACGGCCCCGGGTACGCCGCCCGCGTCGGCCTGCTCGCCGCTGCGGGCCGCCTGCGCATCCTCCTGCCCACGGTCGAGGGCGATGTCCGCCCCGCCGGCGCTTGGGAGGAGGCCCTGAACCGGGTGCGCACCGGCGCCGCGAACCTGGTGGTCGGCCGCTTCACGGGCGTCCTCGCCCTGGACTCCCAGACCGCCATCCAGCACGTGGAAGACGCCGTCCGCCACGGCCGCACCTGGGTCGCCGAGGTGGTCGCCTTGGCCCAGAAGGCCGGGCTGAAGGTCGACGAGATGGTCGATCAGGACCCCCGGGCCCAGACCCCCGGCCCGCCGTTCGTCCGGGTCCTCAAGGGCGTGCGCGACCTGCTGGTCGAGCTGCATTGGCCTTGGGCGGGGGTCGAGTAGCCCGGCAGATCGGCCCGGCCTTGAATCCAGTAGAGGTCCTTTGCGACGCTGCCCGGATGCAGCTCGGACGGTCGCCGAGGCGGCGCCGGACTGCCGCGACGACCCGGACTGCGACGACGGCGAGATCTGCGAGGACGGCGAGTGCATGGCCGGCTGCGGCGCCGACGGCCTGTGCAACCTCGAGCTGCCCGGCGGCTACTGCTACGTCGACGCCGGCGAGCACTGCTGCCCGGACGGCTCGGAGTCCACGCCGATCAACGAGGCGGGCGATCGCTGGTGCATGCGCTCGTGCCAGCGGGACCGGGACTGCGGCCGGAACGAGGACACCTACCTCTGCCTCGAGGAGGCCCGCATCTGCTGGTCGTGCTTCGCCGCGGACGCCGTCGTCGAGGTCGGGGCGCCCTGCGACGACGATCGGGGCTGCAGCCCTCCCGCCGGGGTCTGCCTGACCGAGGAGTTCGGCTTCCCCGGCGGCTACTGCTCACAGCCCGCGTCCGTGTGCTGCCCCGAGGGTTCCATCGGCCTCAACATCCAGGAGGACCCGCCGCTGCCGGCGTGCATCGACCTCTGCCAAGCCGACCGGGACTGCCGCCCCGAGTACCAGTGCCTGGACGCGGGCGATGGCGACAGCGTCTGCTGGCCGGGCGGCGGCGAGGGCTAAGGCAGCGCTCTAACCCAGGAAGTTCCCGCCCGGCGTCAGGTCCACGTGGAAGTGGTTGTGGTGCGCCGCGTTGAAGTCCGGCGTCAGGATGACGTTGAAGATCTCCCGCAGGTGCAGCTCCCACGCGATGTCGTGGAGCAGGCGACCGCACAGGGTCAGCCTGTCCGGGTCGTCGACGTTCAGGCCCTGCCAGTCGTCCTGGACCACGCAGCGGGTGCCGTCGTCGAAGATGAAGGCGCTGGGGTCGATGGCCCGGGCGAAGGCGTGCTCGGACAGGTTGTCGGAGCCGCCGATCAGCCGGCAGTTGAAGATCCCGAGGTGCTCCACCTCGACGATCTCGAGCTCCTGGAGCAGCGCGCCAAACCGGTCCATGGCCAAGGCCAACCGGCAGGCCATTAAGTTGTCGCGGGGCTCGTCGTGGCTGAAGTAGCGCCAGTCGATGCCGTGGACCGGCGACGACAGGAAGATGGGCTCGGGCTGCCGGCACTCCAGATCCGGCCGGCCGGCGGGGTTGCCTCGTTGCTCGTCGGTGCCTCGGATGTCGAGCCCGCGGCGCAAGGCCTCCTGGATGCACTCGCCGTCCGGAGGCAGGCCGGGGCCGGGGTCGTCCGGGTCGTCGCCGCCGTCGTCCTCGGGCAGGCACACGCCCGAGCGGACGTCGGCCTCGCCGAAGCGGCCCGCGGCGAAGCAGTCGTATCCGTCCCGGCAGCCGTCGCCCTCGAAGACGACGCGGTCGCACTTGCTCACGCAGGTGCCGCCGCCGCCCATCCCCTCGACGCCGATGCAGAACGTCACCGGCTCGCCGTCCTGGTCGGGGCAGAAGCGGTCGCAGTCCTGGGTGCAGGTGCCGTCCGGGAACCCATCGTCCTCTGAGATGCAGGCGGAGTCTGCGTAGTCGCAGTCTTCGGCGTCGCGGCAGGGCCCTCCGATCCAGCTGCCGAAGGGGTCGGGGTCGGGGTCCGGGTCCGGGTCGGGGTCCGGGTCCGGGTCCGGGTCCGGGTCCGGGTCTGGATCGGGGTCCGGATCCGGGAACGGCATCGGATCGGGCTCCCCCTCCCCCTCGCCCGCACCGTCGCCTCCGTCCGGGGTCCCGTCCGGATTCCCCCCACCCGGCGTCGGCTCGTGGACCTCCCCGTCGCCGGGGTCGCCGGCCTGGCCGCCGCCCTCTCCGGAGGGGTCCACTCCGCCTCCCGAGCCCGCAGGCAGCCCGTCGCTGCCGGACGCCTCAGTGGTGCGCGCCGCGGGGGCGCATGACGACAGAAGCAACGCTATGAGGAGGGCACGCACGACATCGGGTCTAGCGATCCGGGGCGGCGTGAGTCAAAGCCCCTGCTAGACTCGCCGGCCTATGTCGCCCAGGGAGTCCAAGAAGCGCCGGCGCGAGCGGGCGCTGATCGTGTCGCGTCACCTGGCGGCGGAGTACCCGGACGTCACCTGCGCGCTCACGCACCAAGACCCGTTCGAGCTGCTCGTCGCGACCGTCCTGTCCGCCCAGTGCACCGACAAGAAGGTCAACGAGGTGACGCCGGAGCTGTTCGCCCGCTGGCCCTCGCCGGAGTTGATGTCCGAGGCCGACGGGACGCTGGAGGAGGTCGTGCACCCGACGGGCTTCTTCCGGCAGAAGGCCAAGAACCTGCGAGGGCTGTCACGGCGCCTCGTCGAGCGCCACGCCGGGGTCGTTCCCCAGACAATGGACGAGCTGACGGCGCTGCCCGGCGTCGCCCGCAAGACCGCGAACGTGGTCCTGGGCACCGCCTTCGGCATCGCCGTGGGTGTGGTCGTCGACACCCACGTCAAGCGGATCACGTACAAGCGGCTCAAGCTGGTCAGCCGGGAGGACCCGGTGCACGTGGAGCGCGAGCTCATGGAGCTGGTCCCGCCCGAGGAGTGGACCCACTACAGCCACCGGATGATCTGGCACGGGCGCCTGGTCTGCGACGCTCGCCGGCCCGCCTGCGATCGCTGCGTGATGACCGAGGTCTGTCCCTCGGCTTTCAAGACCGACGACAACTAGGCGGAGCTGCAGGCGACACCATGCTCGTACAGACGTTCCCGGTCGGCCCCCTGCAGTGCAACTGCACCATCCTGGCGTGCGAGCAGACGCGGGAGGCGATCATCATCGACCCCGGCGACGAGGCCGCGCACATCCTCGACGTGTGCCGTGGCCACGACCTGCAGGTCACCGCCCTCATCCACACCCACGCCCACATCGACCACGTCGGGGGCACCGAGGCCGTGAAGGCGGGGTTCGACGGTGTGCCCGAGATCGCGCTGCACCAAGGCGATCAGTGGCTGTACGACAACGTGCCCATGCAGGCGCGCATGCTCGGCCTGGGCGGCATGGCCGCCCCCCCACCGCCGGACCGCTGGCTCGCCGACGGCGACGTGGTCACCTGGGGCGACACGGGCCGCGCCGAGGTGATCCACACGCCCGGGCACACGCCCGGGAGCGTCTGCTTTGAGGTACAGGGCGTACAGACCGTGTTCACCGGCGACACCCTGTTCGCAGGCAGCATCGGCCGCACCGACCTGTGGGGTGGCTCCTACGAGGGCATCATCCGCTCAATCCACGAGCGGCTGAAGCCGCTGGACCCGGATCTGACGGTCATCGCGGGTCACGGCCCGTCGTCGACCATCGGCGACGAGGCCCGGACGAACCCGTTCCTGAACCTGCGTTAGCTCTGGCGGCGCCAGGCGATCGCGGCCAGCAGACCCAGGATCCACCACGCTGAGCTTGCGGGGCTGGAATCCTGCGGGTAGTGGCCGACCACGCAGCCGCAGCCGCCGGAGCTGCCACCGCCGCCGCCACCGCCGTTGCCGTTGTTGGCCTCTTCCTTGCACTGGGTGCAGTCGCAGCCGCCCCAGACCTCGAACGGGCCTGACGTGTCGCACAGGGCCTTGCCCTGGCAGTTGCCCTCGACCTCGCGGCAGGGGCACGTGCGGTCCTGACCCTCGCGGCACACCGGGCCGGGGCCGTCGCCGGGGCCGTCGCCGGTGCCGCCGCACAGGGGGGCCAGCTCGAGGTCGTCCTCCCAGCAGCGCCTAGGGCACACGCAGCGCTCCTCGCCGACCATGGAGTCGGGGCAGATCTGCTCGCAGGGCGCCTCGACCTGAGGCCGCTCGATCAGGATGTCGGCGGTGCAGGTGACGTCCTCCGCCCGGGCATCGCTGATGGCCAGCGTGAACTCGAGCTCGCGGGTCTGCTCGTCCGTGTCGAGCTGCGGCGCCCGGAACGAAGCCAGCGCCTCATCCGGCGCGGAGATGGCGACCGCCTCGCCGCCGGTCTGCGACCAGTGGAAGGACAGCTCGTCACCGTTGGGGTCGAACGAGCCTGCGCCGTCCAGCAGCACCACCTGACCCGGCCTGAACGCCAGGCTGCCGGAGGGGCAGCGGGCGATGGGAGGCTGGTTGTTGTTGGGGATGGCGTTGTGGCAGACCACGTCCGGCAGCGACTCGATCCACTCGTCGTCGACGAGCAGCTCGAAGCACCAGCTCTCGGAGTCCTCGGCGAGGAACTGGGGCTGGCAGGTGCCATCGTCCCAGCCGTCCGGCAGCGCGGGGCCGTCGATCTGCCGCCACTTGTAGACGAGGTCGTCGCCATCGCCGTCGATGCTGTTACAGCCGTTGAGCACCACCATGTCGCCCACGAGCCACTCGCCGTCCTCGCCGGCGTTGGCGACCGGCAGGTGGTTCTGGCTGCAGTGCACTACGCGGTACACGTCGTCCGGCACCGACCATGCGGGCTCCCAGCAGGCCTCGGGGTCCTCGTTGATGTCGTCCCACGAGTCCAACGTGAACAGCCGGAACTGGTACTGGTCCCAGAGCAGGGGCTCGAACCAAGCGACTTGGGTGAACGCCAGGGAGACGTCGGTCGGGATCCCGCCGATCTGCAGCCACTGGTACTTCATGGAGGTTCGGCCGGGGATCGGATCGGGGTCGAAGCTCTGGCGACCATCGAGGAGCACCCGGGAGGCGGGGTCGAGGTTGCCCGGCGGCACGCAGCGCGCCTGCAGGTCGTCGCCGGCGTTGGCGGTGGGCGGCAGGTTGCACTCGCTGTGCACGGTGGCCCAGATCTCGGCCGGCGCAGAGTCCACGCGGCCGTCGTTGACCGTCAGCAGGAACTGGTAGATGCCCGTGGTGCACGCGGCGAAGCTCGGCGTGGCCGTCTCGCCGTCCAGCAGGTTCACCTGCGGGCCCCGCGTCTGGCTCCAGTGGTAGGTGATGGGGTCGCCGTCGGGATCCCGCGACTTGCTGCCGTCGAGGATGGCGAACGAGCCCTTGACCGCCGCGATGCCGTCACCGGTGTCGGCGATCGGCGGGTGGTTGTCGTTGGCGATGGCCTGCACCACGGCGTGGCACGGCATGGACCAGCGGCTCGGGCCGTCCGGGATGTCGGCCGGCGGGCTGTCCTCCACCGTCAGTGAGAACACGTACACGCCCTCCTGCGACGGCGTGAAGTCGGCCTTCTTCTCGTCGGCGCCCTCGATGGTGACGTCCTCCTCCGGGCCCGAGACGTAGGTCCACTGCGCCACGTTGATGGGGTTGCCGTCGGGGTCGTACGAGCGCCGGCCGTCGAGCTCGACGACGTCGCCGACGCTGACCAACTGCGGGCTGCGGCCGCAATGGGACACGGGCACGGTGTCCTGGAAGATGTCCACGTCCTCCTCGCGCTGGGCGGGCTTGGCCTTCTGGTTGACCGTGACGCACACCTCGTCGGGCTCTGCGTCGAGCTCGTGGTCCCGGCACTCCAGGGTGAAGCACCACACGCCGGGCTCGGGGGCGAAGAAGCCGGCGATCTTGTTGGTGAAGCCGGGGATGACGGCGCGCACGTCCTCGGGCTGGGTCTGGACCCAGCGGAAGAACATCGGATCGTTGTTCGGGTCTGCCGAGCGACGACCGTCGAGGATGCAGCGCTCCTCGGTGAAGCAGCGGAAGTTGAAGCCGGCGTCGCAGGTGGGCGGCTGGTTGGCCACGCTCACGCTGACCTCGTCGGCAGGCGACGTCAGCTCGCCGTTGTCGACGGTGCACTGGAAGGTGTAGTCGCCGACGGCGTTGATGGCCACGTCGACGCAGTCCTGGTTGGGGTCGGCGAAGAAGATCTCCGCCGGGCCGTCCACCTGCGACCACTCGTAGTTCAGCGGCAGGCCGCGGGGATCGGTCCCCTGGCAGCACAGGCGCACGGCGCAAGGCTCGACCTCCTGGTCCTCGCCGGCGAACGCCGCGGGGCTGTTCGGGTTCTCCACCACGCTCACAGGCCAGCAGCGGTCGCTCAGGCCGTCGTCGTCGTCCGTGATGCGGACGCAGAACTCGTGGGGGTTGTCCTCGATGTCGACCACCTGCGGAGTCCACTCGACGCAGCCGGTCTCACCGGCGGGATCCTCCTGGACGATCCGGGCGTCGCCGGGGTTGCTGGTCATCTCGTACTGGATGGGATCGAGCGGCGAGGGGTCGGTGGCGTTGAGGCAGTAGCGGAACAGCTGCTCCTGGGCCGCCTGCAGCGGGGGCCGCCAGGGCTCCTCGACGTCGGGGGCGACGTTGGTCACCGTGACGTCGGTCTCGCAGAAGCGCTCCTTGTTGCCGTCCCAGGAGCGCATGCGGATGACGGGGTTGTCGGGGCCGTCGAACAGCACGCAGTTCAGATCCGGGTCGTCGCCGGCGGCGTCGCCGTAGTCCTCGTCGCCGTTGAAGTCGAAGCCGACCTCAAGGTCCTCGGGGCCGTCGTCCGGGTCGGAGGCGTCGCTGACGATGCGGATGGTCTCGCCCTCGGCGCACTGGTACGGGCCGCCGATGGAGCAGGTGGGCCGGCGGTTCACGCCCTCGCCCAGGATCTCCTCGCACTCCCACAGGGACACGTTGAACGGGATCTCGATGAAGCCGCAGCCTACGGCCAGGCGATCGCGCAGGGTCAGCGAGATCGGGAACTCCGGGCCGCCCACGCCATTTTCGATCTCGAACGAAAAGGGGATCTCGTCGTCATTGGGGTCCACGGCGATGTTGCCGAGGTTCCGGCCGCCGAAACGCACCTCGTAGGTGGCCTCGCAGTTGGCGTTGGGCAGGAACTGGTCGGTGTCGACCACCAGGGTGCCGCGCACCACGTGGCACTCGCCCTCCTCGAGGCCATCGAGGAGTCGTGTTCCGCTGACGCCGTCGCCGGCGTCGAACATCCGCGCTCCGCCGGGCCCGAGGAACTCCTCGCCGTCCGCGGGGAAGGTGAACTCGGCCACCTCGGCGAATGAGGTGGACGGCAGACACAACACAGCCAGGCCGCACAGAACTTTCAGATTACGCAATCGTTCGCCTCCGATCGGGGGCTGGATCCTGATCTTTGAGCGGGGGAATAGCCAACATAGCCACCTGATCTGCAGCCAGCAACGTGTCGGGCATTGTCATCCCCAGCATCATCGGCCACCCCGCCGACGTCGGATCCATACCAGACCCAGCAGCCCGAGCAACCATGGCGCCCCGTCCGCGGGCGATCCGGCGGACGATCCGGGGTTCAGCTCGCAGGCGCAGCCTTCGCGCCCGAAGATGGGTCGGGTCACGACAAACCGGCCCACCTTGGTCCACTCCGAAGCGCACGTGGAGCCGTCCGTGGCCCGCGCCCGCCAGTAGAAGGTGACGATGCTGTCGTTGCCCATGGCCACGCGAATGGCGGCCATCGCATCGCCGCCCTGGGGGATCTCCAGGCGGGTCTTGCCGTCCGCGCCCTCGCTGATGGCACGGGCGAACACCCGGGCGCCCGCGCCCAGGTGGACGTCGCTGTAGATCTCGAACTCGTAGGCCAGGGTCGTGTCGCGGTCCGGGTCCTCGGCGTTCTGGACGATGAGCTCCAGCAGCTCGTCGCCGTCGAGCAGGAACTGATCGCCGCTGTTGGGACCGATGAGGCCGATGCCGCTCGGGCACTGGTTGGGGCCCTCGACGCTGATCTCGAACCAGTCGCTCCACTCGCCGCAGAGCTGGTCGTCGTCGCAGCACTGGTGCCGCCAGCAGTGTGGGTGCCGGTTCTGCATCTCGTTGTCGATGCGCCAGGCCACCGCCCCTCCGTCCTCTGGCGTGACGCCTTCGGTCTCATCGACGAACTCGCACACGCCCGCGCCGCACTCCCCGTCCTTGGGCAGGCAGTCGCCGTCCTCGGTCACCATGCGCACCAGCTCGAACCTGCAGGAGAACAGGTCGCCGTCCGGGTCGGCCGGCGGCGGGCTGTCCGCCACGATCACCGGGTGGTGGGTGTCCGTGTCCCGGGCGTCGCCCTGACCACCGGGGGTCGGCGGCCCGGAGTCCGTGTTGGTGAAGATCAGGGTCGTGGCAGGCTCGCCGTCGCACAGCCCGTCCACCGCGACCGCCCGCCACCAGTAGAAGGTGTCGTCGGCGAGCATGCCGCCCTCGACGGTCCAGGCCGCCTCGGCCCCGGCCGCCACGTCCAGGGGCGTCGAAGACACCGCGTCGTCCGAGTCGAAGGTCTCCGAGGTGTCCACGTCGATGCGGTAGTGGACCGGATTGCCGTCGGGGTCTGGGACCAGCGGCGCCCGGAACTTCAGCTCGGGCGTGAGCGTGGCGACCTCGCTGACCGTCGCACCCGGCAGCCGATCGGCGGCCGACGGGATCGGGTCGGTCACCGGCGACAGCAGCGTCGGGGCGCTGGGGCAGCGGTTGTCCGGGTTGATCTGGAACTCCCAGGGCGGCTCGTTCGGTGCCTCCTCGCCTTCGTCCGCCTCGCGGCCGATGGCGGCGCTGCGCAGCCCCTCGCTGTCGACGGCGGCGAGGTTCCACGCATACCAACGGTTGCTGGCCAGCCCGCCGGACAGGGTGTGGCGCCCGAGCTCCTCGCCGGGCTCGCACGGCGCCAGCGCCTCGACGAGGAACGGGCGGGACTCGCCACGCACGCGCAGCTCGAGCTCATAGCTGACGACGTCCCGGTCGACGTCGGAGCTGCGCGACCACACGAACTCGGGCGTGATCGGCTGGTTCTCGACGCCGTCGAAGGGCTCGCGCATCACCGGCTCGGTCGGGGGCTCGTCGAGCTCGTTGAAGAAGAAGGACCCGCCCGTGCCGGGGCCGATGGCGAAGCCGTCGCAGGCGTGGGCGATCCAGGAGTAGTCGGTGTTCTCCACCATCTCCGCATCACCGCCCAGATCGATGGGCCACGGCGTGACCTGGGCGCCGGGCAGCACGCCCTGCGCCTCGCAGCCCGCTCGCCCGACGTCCGCGAAGTCCGGCGCCGCGGGGGCCTGCAGGCCAGCCTCGATGCGGAACAGGTAACGCAGCGGCTGCAGGTCGTGATGGTCCTGGAGCACCTGGCCGACGTTGGGATCGAACACGTTGCTGACTACGAGCAGGCCCGGGCGGCTGTTGATCTCGCCGCCGTCCGCCGGCGCGACCAGGCCGGGCGCGCTGGGGGCGTCGCTGGCGCACGGGTTGGTGCCCCGCTCGTACTCCTGCAGGTTGGTCACGCCGTCCACGTCCACGTCCAGGTCGCCGTCGTCGGCGTCGGGGTCGAGGCAGGCGGTGCAGCCTTCGTCGCCCCGCCGCAGCTCAGGCTCAAAGCACTGGTGGTCCAGCTCGAAGGTGTTGGGCATCTCGTCCTCGTCGTCGTCGTTGAGGACGACGTCGATGGCCCAGTCCTGGGTCACGAAGCTGCGGTCGTCGCGCACCTGCACCCGCACGAGGAACGCGGCGTCACCTTCGTCGCCGATGGCGGATTCGGGCGGATTCCAGCACAGCCAGCAGGGGGCGTGCTCGTGCTCCGCGAGACCCAGGCCAGGGAAGACCTCGGCGCCGATGTCGTCGACCTCCACCGTCATCCCCGCCGGGCTGTTGGCCAGGCTGCAGGTGGTGCCGGCGTGGTCCTGCAGGCCGAAGTCCTGCACGAGCACGGGCAGGCAGTTGTCGACGCCCTGCTGGAAGGTCAGGTCCAGGCGTGCGCCCGGCTCGCCGCGGCCGTCGTCGCGGTGCACGGGCACTACCACCGGCCGGTAGTTGTCGGCCAGGACGGTGAAGGTCCAGCAGCTGTTGCCCGGATCGGCCGCGTCGTCGCTCACGCAGACCCGTCCGGTGTAGCGGCCGTCCTGGGCGTAGGTGTGGTCGTCGGTGATGGCGTCGAGCGAGCGCCCCTGCGCCCCCAGCGGCGCACGCACCACGGGGTCGGAGTCGGCGGTGCGGTCGCCCCAGCCGAACACGTACGACAGGGTGTCCTGGCTGCCCGGGTCCTCGGCGACCAGCGTGAAGCCTTGGGGGAAGATGGTCGCCTCGATGCCTTCGACCACCCGCACCGGCGGGAGCAGGGGCATGACCGGGGCGACGTTGCCGACCAGCACGCGGATGGTGGCCTCGTCGATGTCGCCGTCCTTGTCCTGGACCCTCAGGGTGGCCAGGAAGCCGTCGTCGAACGGGTCGTCGCAGCCATCGGGCAGGACCTCGTTGACGTAGACGTGGGGGTCGGAGCTGCCGCTGCTGTCGAAGCCGGCCTCCTGCAGGCAGTCGCCGAAGAACCAGCGGTACTCCAGCTCCTCGGCGGCGCCGGGATCGGTGCCCGTGCCCACCAGCGTGATGGGCACACCCTCGGCCGCGATGCGCTCGTCGCCTGCGTCGGCGGTGGGCGCGACGTTGTCGATGGTCACCCGCAGCTCCGCCGGATCCGAGTCCTCCTGCGCAGAGTCTCGCAGGCTCAGGCAGACCAGGTACTGGCCGTTGTCGGTGAACGTGAACGCCACCTCGGTCAGGTCCCGGCCATCTTGCTGCGCAAGCGGCTGGCCCTGTACGGCGGCGCAGGTCTGGCCCCGGAACGGCCACGCCGTCCAGATGTAGGTCAGGCTGTCGCCCGGCGTGTCCGAGCCGGCGCCGCGGAACCACACCGGCGAGCCCTCCAGGCGGTCGGCGGCGTCGGTGATGGCCACGACCGAGTCGGCGTCCGGGGCGACGTTTCGCACGTTCACGACGATGGCCACGAGCACGCGGCCGCCGTCCTTGTCCTGGGTGGTCAGCTCGACGACGTAGCGGTCCTGCACCCGGGTGAACGCGTGGGTGATGACCTGGCCGGTCTTGGGCAGGGCGCCGTCGCCCATGTTCCACGTGTACAGCAGCTGGTTGTCGTCGTCGCCCTCGCCTTCGTCGTCGAGGGTGAAGGTTCGTCCGTCGCCGACGATCCCGCGATCCACGCCGGCCCCAGCGAACACGACGTCGGAGGCTTCGTCGACGGTCACCTCGGCCAGCTCCAGGCAGTTGGCCGGCGGGAAGGTGTTGAAGTCGAGCAGGTCTGGGTTGGGGTCCACGTCGGCATCCACGGACACGCAGGCTTTGGCGGCCGGCCGGACGTTGCTTACAAAGACGTTGAACTCGGCCGGCGGACCCAGACCCTCGTCCACCTCGTCATTGGGGTCCGGATCCCCGCCATCGTTGGCGCTGACCCAACCGATGAACAGCCCGTCGTCCCGGCAGATGAACGTGGCGGTCGCTCCTAGCTGGGACACGAGGTCGCAGTCCGTCAGCTCCCAGACATAGGCGTCGACGTCGTCGTCGGCCACATCCAGCGCGCTCGCCGTGAGCTCGAACTCGATCCCCTCGATGGCGTCTTGCTTGTCGACCGGCGCCACCGCCACGGGGGCCACGTTGGCCAAGCCCACGTCGAAGCAGTTGTCGTCCTGACCGCCGTCATCGTCGGTCGCTCGCACGCAGACCAGGTAGGTGCCGTCGTCTCCGTAGGTGTTGGAGGTCGCGCCGCCGGTCGCATCGTCGTCGAAGCCGGCGCACAGCTGCTCGTCGGCCAGGTTGTCGCAGTCGTCCGGCGCGTCGAAGTCCCACTCGAAGGTCAGCGTGTCGAAGGGCGACGGATCGTTGGAGGCGCCGTCGAAGCCCTCCGCCTCGAAGCGCACCGCCTGCCCCTCGACCGGAGTCTGGTCGGGCACCTCCCGCCCGGCGGCCTCCGGGTCCAGGTTGTTGACGGTCAGCTTGAGGTCGACGGCGGTGTTGGAGACGTTGGTGTGGGTCTCGACGGAGACCGTCACCGGGTACACGGCGCCTTGGCTCGGATCGTCGTCGTAGACGTGGGTCAGCCGCGCCTCCGGGTCGTCCCCGCCGTCCCAGAGGATGGGCCCGGCCTGCTCCACGGCGCCGTCCTTCCAGTCGATGGTGAAAGTGTAGGCCACGTTGGGGGAGGGATCGTCGACCCAGACACGGATCTCGACCGGGCTGTCGGCGTCCGCCTCGTCCATGGTCCCGGTGATCGCCTCGCTCATGGGGATGGGCACGACGTCGGTGACCTGCAGCGTGAACTCGGTGTCGCCGCTGCCGCCGTCCTTGTCCGTCGCGGTGAGCGTGACGGTGTAGATGTCGATGCCGCGGAAGAAGTTGTGATCCACGGCCAGCTTGCAGCTGTCGTAGTCGTCGCAGCCGACGATATCCGCGCAGTTGGCGTAGCCGGTGCAGTCGTCGACGTCGATGCCGGTGTACTCGGCGTCGTTGGCGCCGCCGGTGCCGAACGCGAACAGCTCGCCGTCGCCCCAGTCCCAGATGTAGTCGAGCGTCGTCACGTCGACCGGCGACGGGTCCGTGGTGTTGCGCACCGTGAACGTCGCCCGCGGGTCGACCTGCTCGATGGCCAGCCCGTCGGAGATGAGCGTGTCGGCGTCGTCGTCCGCGCCGCCTGGTGCGTCGTCGTCGCCCAGCTCCGTGACGGCCTGCGGGTTCGGCCCCGGGTCTTCGTTGGTGATGGTGAAGTCGTGGCTGTCCGCCCCGGTGTTGCCGTGGTTGTCCGTCACGGTGATGTCGACGCCGTACACACCCTGATCGTCGTAGCTGTGGGCCGGGTTGCGGTTGGCCGCGCCCTGGCCGTTGGCGCCGTCGCCGTCGCCGAAGGTCCAGTCGTAGATGTGGCCCTGGGTGTAGGTGGGCTCGTAGGTGAACTCAAAGCCCTCGCCGTAGGTGAACGTGCCGTGGCCGTCCAGGTCGACGGTCGGTGACACGCCATCCACGTCGTAGCCGTCCGCGTCGGTCCCCGCCCGGGTGTTGCCGGCGTTGTCCGTGGCCAGGATCTCGACCCGCACGTTGGTCGACTCGGGATCCGCCTCGGCCACCACGTGGCAGGCGGTCCACACCCGGTTGTTGTTGGCGCTGTCGACGCAGCCGGCGACGTTGGCCCCGTTGTCCCGGGCGGCCTCGGAGTCGTCGCCGCCGTACCCGGACAGGTCGACGGACACGGTGACGATCTCCGCGGCCGGGTTGTCCGTGCCGATCCACTCGAACCGCACGCGATCGTCCACGATGAAGTAGCCGCCGGTGCCGTTGGCGTCGCCGGCGTCCATGCGGAAGTCCGCGGCCTGCACGATGGGCCGCTCGAGATCGACCTTCTGGCCTGAGTCGTCGATGGTCGTGGTCGTGTACTCGCCGTCGTCGGTGACGCTGACGATGGCCCGCTGATCCACCTCGTCGACCACCTGCTCGGTGAGCTCGAAGGTGGCGACCCACACGTCGATGTCGGCGGCCAGCCCGGTGCAGCCGGGGTCCGCGCTGGCGGCCGCCACCACGGCGGTCCCGCCGTCGAGGCCGAAGAAGTTCACCTTCACGGGCTGGGCGGCGTTGAGATCGACGTTGTTGTCGCTCGCCGTCCGGTTGTCCCAGGCGACCGTGACCGTGTCGCCTATCTTGAAGGTGTCGTTGGTGCCGCTGTCGCCGCAGATGTGGGTGTGGCCGACGGTGACCACCGGCTCGGTGGTGTCGACGTTGTAGTCGGTGTCGTCCCTTCGCCGGCGCAGGAGCAGGGCGTCGTCCTGGGCCCGCACCCACACGGCGATGTCGGAGTCGTCGATCTCGTCGTCGACCAGGGTCCTCGTCGCGACCCACACCTGCGCGTTGGACGGGATGCCCGCACAGTCGCCTTGCTGGATGGGCTCGGTGTTGTTGGTCGCGTTGGCCGAGAAGCCGGCGTTGTTCGAGCCCACCCCGTCGAGGTCGAAGAAGTTCATCTTCACCGGGGTGGCGTCACGCAGGTCGGTGTTGCCGTCGCCCACGCCGCCCGCCCGGTTGTCCCAGACGATGGTGACCTCGTCGTCCGTCCGGAAGATCCCGTCGCCGCCGTCGCCGCACACGAAGATGTTCCCTGCCGTGACCGTCGGGACGACGGAGTCGACGGTGTAGCCGGTGTCGTCCTCGGTGGTCGTCGGGTAGGCGGCGTGGTCGGTCACCGTCACGCTGACCTTCTGGTCCACGTCGTCGATGTCGCCCTGCAGGACCGTGTAGGTGGCCACCCAGACGTTGGCGTCCGACGGGATGCCGACGCAGTCGTCCTCTTGGACCGGCTCGGTGTCGTTGGCGGCGAGCACCGCCCCGGCGCCCTGGATCCCGAAGAAGTCGACCGCGACCGGATCGACGGCCTGCAGATCGACGTTGCCGTCGCCCGTGGCGGCGGCCCGGTTGTCCCAGACCACGGTGACGAGCTTGCGGGCGTTCTGGTGGGTGAACCGGCCGGCGGTGTGGCCGCATACGAAGATGTTGCCGGCCGTGACGACGGGCTCGGCCGTGTCCACGTCGACCCCCGTGTCGTCTGCGGTGGCGATGGTGTGCTTGCCGTCGTCGGTGACGGAGACGGTGACCACCTGCCCGTCGGCGTCCAGGTCGTCGTCGAGGAGCTCGTACGTGGAGACCCAGATGTCGTCGTTCTGGGCCACGCCGCAGCCGGCGACCTGGTTGCTCGCGGCGACCGCGGTAGCGCCGTCGATGCCGAAGAAGTTCACGGCGACCGGGGTGTTGGCTCGCAGATCGACGTTGCCGTCGCCCGCGGGCGCGCCGCGGTTGTCCCAGTGGACCATGACGGTCTCGCCGGCCTGGAAGTAGCCGTCGCCGCCGTCGCCGCAGATCTCGATGTTGTCGTCGGTGACCACCGGCACGGTGGCGTCCACGTCGTAGGTGCCGTCGTCGGTGACCGACAGGGACTGCGCGCCGTCATCGGTGATGGTCACGGCGGCGGACAGCCCCGTGTCGTCGAGGTCATCGACTGCGACGAGGTGGGTGGCGACCCAGACGTTGGCGTTGGATGGCAGGCCGTCACAGTCGCCGTCTTGGACGGGCGCGGTGTTGTTGGTGGCGTTGACGGTGGTGGCGCCGACGATGCCGAAGAAGTCGATCTGCACCGGGTTGGAGGCCTTCAGATCGCCGTTGTTGTCGCCGCCGGCGCGGTTGTCCCAGGCCACGGTGATGGTGTCGCCGTTCTGGAACAGGTCGTCGGCGTCGTGGCCGCACACGTGCACGTTGCCCTCGGATAGCGTCGGCGTGGTGGTGTCGACGTTGAGGTTGGCGTCGTCGGCGGTGGTGGTGGCGTTGCCCGCGTCGTCCGTGGC
>PVBE011378664.1_pt1 | contig 16191 bp, 15 predicted proteins | sample 1631181 | NCBI WGS metagenome assembly PVBE01 (sample SAMN08397723, study PRJNA350692) | Marine metagenome, whole genome shotgun sequencing project. | isolation source: water | place: Pacific Ocean | collected 2012-04
AACTGCCAAATGTTATGGTGGTGACATTACTAGGAAAAGAAAATTGTTGGAGAAGCAGAAAAAAGGTAAAAAGAAGATGCGGCAAATCGGGAGTGTGCAGGTTCCTCAACAGGCCTTCCTTGCCGTTTTAAAACTTGGAGATTGAGCATGCAAATACTTGACGGCAAACAGCTTTCAAAAGATATTCAGGTCGAATTGGCCGAAGAAGTTAAAGACTGGGTTGCAGCGGGAAACCACCCTCCACACCTTGCAGCTATTTTAGTGGGAAATGATGGTGCCAGTGAAGCTTATGTTGGTCATAAAGTGAAAGCGTGCGAACGTGCGGGGTACAAGTCTACTTTGCTTCGTTTTGATGATGATGTTTCTGAAGAAAAGCTGCTGGCTGAAATCGAAAAGCTGAACAATGATGATGACCTGGACGGTTTCATTGTTCAATTGCCTTTATCTAAACACATCAACGTTGATCGTGTGACGGAGGCTATTGCCCCCGCCAAGGATGTGGATGGATTTCATCCGATTAATGTGGGGAGGATGGCGCAAAATATGCCTGCCTACATTTCAGCAACACCTTTTGGTATTCTTCAATTGTTGAAACGGAATGGCATTGATACTTCCGGTAAACATTGTGTGGTTTTAGGACGAAGTAATATTGTCGGCAGACCGATGAGTATTTTGATGAGCAGGAATGATAATCCCGGGAATTGTACGGTTACGCTATGCCACAGCAGAACGAAGGATCTTGCTGATCAATGCAGAAGGGCGGACATTCTGATTGTTGCTTTAGGGAGACCCGGATTTGTTACCGGTGACATGGTTCAAAACGGAGCTGTGGTTATAGATGTAGGGATTACGCGAGTAGAAGATTCCACCGCGAAAAGAGGTTACCGCCTGAAAGGTGATGTGAACTACGATGAAGTTGCAGGTAGATGTTCCTGGATTACACCTGTTCCCGGAGGAGTGGGACCCATGACCGTTGCTTCCTTGCTGATGAATACTTTGAAAGCGGCCCGAAAGGAAATCTACTCGTAGACCTGCTTAAAACCTACTCAACTTACGGGTGAATAATTGATCGCCTACCCTGATTTGTGCAACGTAAAGGCCTGAAGGCAAATGCCCTCCTTCCACAGGAATGTAGTGCAGGCCCTGACCCAATTCACTCTTGATTTCAGCAATTACTTCTTTACCGCTTTGATCAATGACTTTGACGGAAACTTCTGTTTTTCCGAAACTCCAAACCTTCAAAAAGAATTCTTGCCAGAACGGGTTGGGGTAAACGCCAATAACCGCTATTTCAGGATTTTTGATTTCATCAATTGATGTTGGCTCATTGGGTGGTTCTTTTGTTGGTTGGAGCACCGGAAATCGAGAGGACACCGGACTTACGTTTTGGCTTTCCTGTAATGTGCGTGTGGTGTCTTCCACATACCAAAAAGCGGCTGCAGTTTCTGAATTATCGTTGGCATCGGTAATGTCGCCTACAAAGTAATAGTCGGCCTGGGTTCGTTGTTTGTTAATGTCGAGAATGAAATAGCCGTGTTCATCGAGGTTGATGTATTTGAGATGTGGATTGGCCAACTGGATGGTAGATTGGGAAACAGGAAAGGGCACATTCATGGTGGTGATGCTGGATGCGATGAATTCCACCCCAACCTTGTCGTTGTCTTTTTCGAGATTGTTTGCCCAGGCGGTGTGAATGTCGCCTGTGAGGACTACCACGTTTTCAATGTTTTTCACCAAAATGGTGTCGTAAAAACGGTTTCTTTCTGCGCGATAACCATCCCAGGCATCGCTGGTAAATGGACCGACCAAAGGAATTTCCAATGGTGCCATCATAACTTGTTGGCCAATGATTTTCCACTGGGCATTTGATGCCTGCATTTCAGTGGAAAGCCAACTGAGTTGTTGTGGACCGAGCATGTGACGAGCCGGATCGTCAATGGCAGTGCCTGTTTGTTGTGAATCGCGACCAACTATTCGTGTATCCAGTAACATCATATCCAGCAGATCGCCCCATTGAATGGTTCGATAAATACGCATTGTATCGGATGGCACGGGCCGCCTGATGGGCAGCCATTCATCGAAAACGCGTGCTGCAATTCGTTTCCTGTCGCTCCACAATCCGTCATCGGGATAATCGTGTGCTTCTGCGCCACCAAACCAAGCATTGTTGGCCAGTTCGTGATCGTCCCAGATGTTGATGAAGGGATACATTTGGTGCACACATCGCAAATCGGGATCTAACCTGTATTGAGAGTAGCGTTGGCGGTAGTCGTCTAATTGGGTGATTCTCTCTGGTGGATCGTGTGGCCGACCGATGCTGCCTTCTGATCCATTTTCGTAGATGTAATCGCCTAAATGAACGATGGCATCAATGTCGTTACGTTCTGCCAATTTTCGATAGCCGTGAAAGTATCCATCCACGTAATCGGAACAGGATACGATGCCCAAACGCACTGAATCAATATCGCCCACCGGTGCGGTGCGGGTTCGGCCGGTTAATGAATATCTGCCGCCTTGTTCGAATCGGTAGTAGTACCATGAGTCGGGGGAAAGGCCTGTTACATCTACTTTCAAGGTGAAATCGCGGGCGAGGCCGGTGATGGCTGATCCGTTTTGCACCACGTTGGTCATGCCGGTATCGGTGGCCATTGCCCAATTGATGGTTACGTCTGCATCGCTGGCACCGGGGGTGTAGCGTGTCCAAATGATAACTGCATCGTTCAATGGATCGCCTGAGGCTACACCGTGGTAGAAAGGTGCGTAGCGCGAATCGAGGGTGGAGCGTGAGATGATGTCGTTAGGGTCTTGGGCTGTTGTGTTGAGGGTGGCGAACAGGGCCAGGATTAAGCACCAGATGGATGGTTTCATGTTTTGTTGGCTATTGAATCATTGAATGGTTCAAAGTTCTGGTTTTTTTGGGCGGTGGACAATGGATTGGGGGTTGTGTGATTGTTACGATTTGGCGTTTGGCTGGGATAATTAGGATGTGGATGACAGTCGGACGATTGTGAACGCCAATTTTGAATTGTTGGATTAAGTTTGGCTTCTTGCGGGGAGTAATAAGTTGTTATTGTTAGGCATTTTGATCGTGTTGACGGGTATATTGTTGTTTTTGATTTACTTCGGTGGATTTGTGGGCGGCAATAATGGTTTGTTGATGGGTTTCTTTTTGTTGTTGACTGGGTTTGATTGATTGTTGGAAGGCATTATTTCTTTTGTGATTGGGTTTAATTGATTGTTGGATAGGAATTTTTGGTTGGTGGTTGGGTTGGTTTTGGATGGGGCAAACACCATGAAGTCTGTTAGCTTTTGCCCGTTACTTCGGAGTTTTCAGGCTACTTTGTTTGTTCTTTTCCCTTGATGGAAAAGACCCAAAAGATCAAAAAATGCTTAAGCGCTTTGGCGCGCAACCATTTTGTTGCATCCCATGGTTACTGGAGGAATCCTTTGAGCCTGGTGCAGTATTCAGGATGGGTGGTAGTTGTTGTGCGTTGGTGGTTGGGGTTAGTCGGGTTTGGAGAGTGGCTATTTGGATGATGGAGGTCCCGCGTGGCCCGGGATGACGACTTGTTAGTAGATGATGCCTTGTGGAGGGAATGACGGGTATTTTTAGGTTACTTTGATGAAGGTAACCTGGGCATTTAGTAAATGTTCAACATCAATACAGATAAAATGGAAGTTTCAGACGCTAAGCGCATCGACTCATGGCTTGGCAAATTTCAAATTACAGCGCTAAATCCTATGCAGGAGGAGGCTTATAAAACGATTGGGTTGAAGGCGGATGTCGTTTTGCTTTCACCAACAGGAACCGGTAAAACCCTGGCCTTTCTTTTGCCTTTGATGGAGCAACTTGATAGTAACTGCGCAGAGATTCAAATTCTAATATTGGTTCCCTCGCGCGAATTGGCCCAACAAATTGAACAAGTGGCCCGAAAAATGGGATCGGGTTTTAAAGTAAATGCGGTATATGGTGGTCGTGCCGGTTCGCTTGACAGGAGCGATTTAAAACATAAACCGGCAATTCTTATAGGTACTCCCGGTCGAATAGCAGATAGGTTAAGGCGGGACAATATTGCCTTGGATTATATTAAGACCCTTGTGCTCGATGAATTTGACAAATCGCTGGAGGTAGGCTTTGAAAAAGAAATGACCGAGATTGTTGGTAGGCTTCCCAAGGTTAAACAAAGAATTCTGACCTCTGCCACCCACGAAGCAGCAATACCTGGTTTTGTAGGATTACAAAAACACGTGTTTATCAATTACCTCAAGGATGGTGGTTCTCAACTGACTGTAAAGACCATTCTTTCGCCCGAGAAGGATAAACTGCAAACGTTGAAGAAAGCACTTGGGTTTATAGGTGACCAACCGGGAATAGTCTTTTGCAATTTCAAGGATTCGCTGTACGAGGTAAGTGAGTTTTTATCAAACAATCGCATTGATCATGTGTGCTTTCATGGTGGCATGGAACAATCTGATCGGGACCGGGCACTCATCAAATTTAGAAATGGCACCAATCAACTCCTTTTAGCAACCGATTTGGCGGCTCGTGGACTCGATATTCCGGAGATAAAATTTATTCTTCATTATCAGCTTCCACCCAACAACAAAGAATTTACGCACAGAAATGGGCGAACTGCTCGCATGAATCGCGATGGCATTGCTTATGTGTTACATTGGAAAGGAGAAAAACTCCGCGATTTCATCCAGGAGATTACTTCAGAAAACCTAACCACCAAAGACCTACCGAGTGCTTCTCTTCCTGCATCCATAAAATGGGTAACTGTATACATTTCAGCAGGCAGGCGAGATAAGATATCAAAAGGAGATATTGCCGGTTTTTTTCTGAAGCAGGGCCAGATTCAAAAAGATCAACTTGGTGTTATTGAACTTCAGCAGAATTGTGCTTATGCTGGTGTTCGGGAAGAGGTCGCTAAAAAGCTTGTTGCAAAAACCAATAATAGCAGGCTTAAAAAAAAGAAGGTGCGGATTAGTCTCATTTGAACTTCAAACTTGTTAGAACAACCTGATTAAGCGTATTCGGAGTTTTTGTTTGGGCGGCCGCTTTCAGGGGAATGAAGTGTTGTAAGTGTAGGCCGTTGGCGATAGGACGGGTTGGAAGATGGAGATTCCGTGTCAAGCACGGAATGACGAGTTGTGGTGGAGGGTTGGAGATCAGGCAAAAGTAAAAGACCCACCTCTGGAAGCGAGACGGGCCTTTTGACATGGCAGATATGTAACTCGCTTAGTTAGAAGTATTTCAACGTAAAGTCAATCATCTTTTGAGCGAAGTTATTGTATGGTGGGTACATCCATTGCGGTGCACCTTTTTTAACGTATTGTTTCAGAATTGCTCGTTCATGCGAGAAGGCTTTGAAACCCCACTCGCCATGACCGGCTCCGATTCCACTATTGTTTACTCCACCAAAAGGAAGATTGGGTTGGCTGTGGTGAAGAAGGGTATCGTTTATTGATACGCCCCCGGTGGAGGTGTTCTGTAGCAGGTATTCCTGTGTTTTATTCTTTTTACTGAAAATATAGATGGCCAGCGGTTTCTCTTTCGAGTTGATCTTTTGCACTACTTCTTCCAGCGTTTTGTAGGTGAAGATGGGCATTACGGGGCCAAAGATCTCTTCCTGCATAATTTTGGCATTTTCAGGAACGTTGGTCAACAGGGTTGGTGCAATAAAGTTTTCATCGGCTTTGAGATTGCCGCCCATTTCCACGTTGGCTCCATGTTCCACCGCATCGTGGATCAAATCGCCTATTCGCTTGTGGTGGCGCGCATTTACGATTCTTGCAAAATGACCTGAGGTGCAACGATCACCTTCCGTTTTACCATAGAATTCCTCCACTCTTTTTTTCACTGCTGCTATAAATGCGTCTTTTTTACTTTCATGCACCAGTATGTAGTCGGGTGCCAGACAGGTTTGTCCGCAATTTAGGAACTTGCCCCACGCCACTTTATTGGCAGCCTCTTCAATGCTGGCTGATTCATCGATCACCACAGGTGATTTTCCACCCAATTCCAAAGTAACAGATGCCAAATGGTCTGCAGCTGCCCGCATGATGATCTTCCCAACTGCCGGGCTACCGGTGAAATAGATATGATCCCACTTTAGTTTCAGCAACTCTTGTGATACAGTATGGTCGCCTTCTACTACTGCGATTTCGTTTTCATTATAGATTTCGCTGAGCATTTCTTTCATCAGCCGCGAAGTGTTGGGGGTAAACTCCGAAGGCTTCAGAATGGCAGTACATCCTGCCGCAACAGCGCTCACCACAGGAATGATACCCAGGTTGAAAGGATAATTCCATGGCGAGATAATTAGGCACACACCTTTAGGCTCATAGCGCAACTCGCTGGCTGAACCCAAAAAAGCAGCCGGTGTATCTACCGGTTTTGATTTCATCCATGAACGCACATTGGCAATGGCATTTTTCACTTCTGCGATGGCAGGATAGGTTTCAGTAAGATCTACTTCGGGAGCCGGTTTTTTAAAATCGGCATAAATGGCTTGTTGAATGGCCTCACGTTTTTGGTAGATGAGGTCTTTAAGTTTCTTCAACTTTTTAATGCGTTCGCGGGCCGTGGTATTTCTTACATTCCATCTATTGTCTTGTTGCGCATCGTAGATTCTTTTGATCTCGTTGGATTGCGTGTTGTCCGCAACTTGTACCTGCGGGCGTTCCAGGGTGATTGTATCTGACATGGGTATTAATTTTTCGCTTCTAACAAAGTTAAAGGAATTGAACGTGTTTTGAAACTATGCCAGTATCTGCCGCCAATCCACTCCTTCGGCAACAATGCCTTCAACGGCATCTATCGCCACTCTTTCCTGTTTCATGGAATCGCGTTCACGGATTGTAACCGTATTGTCCTCTAACGTTTGATGATCCACGGTTACGCAATATGGTGTTCCAACTGCATCTTGTCGCCTGTACCTTCTACCAATGCTATCTTTTTCTTCGTAATGACAAGAGAAACTGAATTTCAGGTTATTCAGGATTTCTCGCGCTCTTTCCGGTAATCCATCTTTTTTAACCAATGGAAGAACCGCTACCTTGGTTGGAGCCAAGGCAGGTGGAATGTGCATCACAACCCTGGTATTCCCATCTTCTAATTGCTCTTCTTCATAAGAACCACTAACAATGCTCAGGAACATTCTGTCCAGGCCAATAGAAGTTTCGAGCACATAGGGCACGTAGCTTTCATTGGTTTCAGGGTCAAAATATCTCAGTTTCTTGCTGGAGAATTCTTCGTGTTGACTCAAATCGAAATCGGTTCTGGAGTGAATTCCTTCCAATTCCTTGAATCCAATTGGGAATTCGAATTCAATATCGCAAGCGGCATCGGCATAATGTGCTGTTTTCAAGTGATCGTGGAATTGGTATTTGTTTTCACCCAATCCCAAAGCGTTGTGCCATTTAAGGCGCGCTTCTTTCCAGTATTTATACCATTCCTGTTGGGTGCCAGGTTTGATGAAGAATTGTAATTCCATCTGTTCGAATTCACGCATGCGGAACAAGAACTGCCTTGCCACGATTTCATTTCGGAATGCTTTTCCGATTTGGGCAATTCCAAATGGAAGTTTCATTCGGCCGGTTTTCTGAACGTTCAGATAATTCACGAAAATACCCTGGGCCGTTTCGGGTCGGAGATAGATTTTATTGGAGTCACCGGCAACGCTCCCGATTTCGGTACTGAACATCAGGTTGAACTGGCGCACATCAGTCCAGTTTTTTGAGCCGGTTTCCGGATCAGCAATGCCGAGTTCTTCAATCAGGTTTTTCAACCCTTCCAGATCTTCAGCTTCCAAAGCAGTTTTCATCTTTGAATTTATGTCATCGATTTTAGCATGGTTTCTTTGTACGTTGGGGTTGGTAGCAAGAAACTGCTCCACATTAAAATCATCGCCAAAACGCTTCTTACCTTTCTCTACATCCTTGCGGATTTTGGCCTGGTACTTAGCGATTTGATCTTCAATCAAAACATCTGCACGATAGCGCTTTTTAGAATCTTTGTTATCTATCAAAGGATCGTTGAATGCATCAACATGGCCGGAAGCTTTCCAAACCGTTGGATGCATGAAAATGGCAGAGTCAATGCCCACGATGTTTTCGTGCATTTGCACCATGGCTTTCCACCAATATTCTTTCACGTTGTTTTTCAATAAAACCCGTTTTGGCCATAATCATACACAGCACCAAGTCCATCATAAATTTCACTTGATGGAAACACAAAGCCATATTCCTTGCAATGGCTGATAATCTTCTTAAACAAATCGGGTGATACAGACATTTTCAGTATTTATTTTATTGTTTTGAAACGCGCGCAAAGATAGAGATTTGAGGCATTGTGACCTTCGAAAAGTGAAGCATGAAGCAACGTTGTTTAATTTCATTTCGTAATCCCTTTGAAAATCTGATACCATGAAAAATGCATCTCTTGTAATTCTTTTGTTGAGTTTGGTGGCCTTGATCGCTCCAGCCGATATCAACGCACAAACCACTCCGATTGATTTCATTGAAGTAATTCCTCAAAATGCAACGTCTGGAGATTCTCTGTTCTTGATCGTTGCCACATATCTACCTTCCCAGCCTTGTGAAATTATTGGAGAAACAATCACAGAAACTTCAGGTGATTTTGAAGTGGCCATTTGCTATGTGGTTGGGCCATTGGCGGCAATTTGCCAGAGAACTGACACTTTTCTACTTGGGCAGGCAAGTTCAGGAAGTCACCATGTGATTACACAAATTCAATCAACATGGGATACAGCTGATGTGAATTGTCTGAACAGCATTTCACCGATTTTCAGAGATACCACAACATTCGATGTTCAAATCACAAATGGAATTGGCCGGAATTCAATAGGGGATTTACCTTGGAAAATTAATCAGACCAAACAAGAAATTCGAATAATGGGGGATACTCCTTTTCTCCATGGTACAAGAATCTTTCTTTCAAATATGGCTGGTCAAACCCTTCTTCAAGCTCAACCAAACCGAATGACATTTGACATTTCGAAGCTTTCGCAGGGATTATACCTGATCTCTATAATCGAAGAAAGGAAGGGCGTGCAAACCTTCAAATTTTTCAAACCTTAGTATTCCGATTTCTGTTCAGAAGAGATGACCAGACACTGACAACACCTCACGCTCATTTTCCTAAATTTGCCGCCTGTTTTCGGGGTGGCACGAAAGAACTGTTTTCCTTCGTTTGAGCCCTGATTTTATCCGAAACATCCAGGGAAAATTGTCGATAAAAGTTAAAAACCTGACCAAACGCTATGGTAACCAGAATGCCGTTGACAACATCAGTTTCAGCGCGAATTCGGGTGAAGTAATTGGGTTTCTAGGACCAAATGGTGCCGGTAAATCGACTACCATGAAAATTCTGACGTGCTTCATTCCGCAAGATGAAGGTGTCGCAACCGTGTGTGGGTATGATGTTGTGCAGGAATCGATGGAGGTTCGAAAGTCAATTGGGTATTTACCGGAACACAATCCGCTTTACCCTGAAATGTATGTTCAGGAATATTTGGGATTCATTGCGGGCCTTCATAAAATCAACGGTAAAAAGGCGAAATCGAGGATTGAGGAGATGATTGAATTGACCGGCCTCACTATTGAAAGGAAGAAAAAGATTGGTCAACTTTCCAAAGGTTATCGACAAAGAGTTGGCTTGGCTCAAGCGATGTTGCATGATCCCAAAGTTCTGATCCTCGATGAACCTACGACCGGACTTGACCCTAATCAATTGGCGGAGATCAGAAAACTGATTCTCGATTTGGGTAAAGAAAAGACGGTGATGCTCTCCTCACACATCATGCAAGAAGTACAAGCTGTTTGCGATCGGGTGGTGATTATTGATAAAGGAAAAATTGTTGCTGACGACAAGACTGATCAATTGCAACAAACCTCCGACTCTTCTTTTGTGATTTTGGTGGAGTTCAAAGAAGAGGTAAAGGCAGATCAGTTGAGAGGAATCAGAGGAGTTGAAATTGTTTCCAAGGAGGCAAATCTGCTGCGAGTGAACGCCACATCAGACTGTCGTTCAGAAATCTTTCAGTTTGCTAAAACAGAGGATTTAACCTTGCTGACATTACAATTAGATAAAAAATCTCTCGAACAGGTTTTCCAACAAGTAACCAAATGATCACGATATTTTTAAAAGAGATCAACTTGTTTTTCAGCTCATTGGTGGGCTATATAGCCATTGTTGTCTTTTTAGTGATTACAGGTTTGCTGGTGTGGATTTTTCCTGACACCAATGTATTGGACTACGGTTTTGCCAATCTGGAACAACTCTTTGTGATCGCCCCTTGGGTTTTTATGTTCCTGATTCCTGCAGTAACCATGCGCAGCTTTTCAGAGGAGATTTCTGCGGGAACCATAGAATTGCTGGTTACAAGACCGCTTTCAGATTTATCTATCATTCTTGGGAAATATTTTGCGGCAGTTGTGTTGGTTCTGTTTTCGGTGTGCCCCACTCTGCTGTACTTCTATTCCATTCATTCATTGGGTGATCCGGTTGGTAATATTGATACAGGAGCAACCTGGGGTTCTTATTTGGGTCTCATTTTCCTGGCCAGTGCTTTTGCTGCAATTGGCGTTTTTGCATCGTCCATTTCCCGGAACCAGATCGTTTCATTCGTATTAGCGTTGTTCCTCTGTTTCTTCATGTACATCGCATTCGACTTCCTGTCTGATCTTGAGATTTTTTATGCCACCATAGACAACATCATCGAGGAATTAGGCATCAATGCACATTACCGGTCGATCAGCCGGGGCGTGCTGGACACTCGCGATTTGATCTACTTCATTTCGTTGAATGCCATTTTCATTTTACTCACCAAATTTTCACTGGAAAGCCGCAAATGGTAAACCATTCATGAAGTCGAGAAAAGCACAGTCGGTTTTCCAGTTGCTGGTAATGATTGCCATCATTGTGGTGCTGAACTTCATTGGGCAGTTTGCTTATGAACGCTTCGACCTGACCAAGGAAGGGAGATTTACGTTATCGGATCCAACAGAAGAAGTTCTTCAAAATCTTAGCGACATTATCACGATAGAAGTTTACCTGGAGGGTGAATTTCCATCAGGTTTCAAGAGGCTTCGAAATTCCACCCGATACATGCTCGATGAATTCCGAAGCCGATCGGGCAATAAAATTGAATATCAAGTTTTCGATCCTTTTGAAGGTCTCGGGCCTGAGGAAAAACAAGCCGTATACGAGGATCTGGTTGGTAAGGGATTATTTCCAACCAACCTAAAAGTTAAATCGGAGGAAGGTTACCAGGAAAAGATCATTTTTCCTTCAGCACTAGTGAAATTCGGAGGTCGCGAAATTCCTGTTCAATTATTAGAAAACCAAGCTGGCTTTGCCCCTGAGCAGAATCTGAATAACAGCATACAATTGCTGGAATATAAGCTGATTGCTGCAGTAAAAAACGCGTTGCAATCAAGAAATTACACCATTGGATTCGTGGATGGTCATGGTGAATTGAACGATTCTGAAGTTTTCGATATCACAGAATCATTGGCTACCAAGGTGTTCAACATTGTACGTTTCAATTTGCCCGATCATCTTTACATCCCGAAGAGCATTGATGCCATTATCATTGCTAAACCTCGAAAACCATTTCTGGAAACCGAGAAATTCAAGATCGACCAGTTTGTGATGAACGGTGGAAAAGTACTCTGGTTGATAGATGCTGTGATTGCTGAGTTGGACAGCTTGATGGGTAAAAAGATGTATTTCGCTCAACCTCGCGACCTCAACCTGAACGACCAACTTTTCAAATATGGCGCAAGAGTGAATTACAACCTGGTGCAAGACATGTATTGCAACCAAATTCCATTGGTGGTTGGTAATTCTGGAGGAACCCCACAAACCGAATTGTTTCCGTGGTTCTATTATCCTGTGGTGTTTTCTATAAACAATCACTCTATCGTGAAGAATCTTGATGCCACAGCATTTGAGTTTGCCAGTAGTATAGATACAGTAAAAGCCCCGGGCGTGAGGAAAACGGTTCTCTTAAGTGGCTCGCAATATGGAAAAGCTCCTATGGCACCAGTTAGGCTTCATTTTTCAGGATTGAGCGCTAAACCCGACCCTAATCAGTTTATTCAAAAAGACATTCCCCTTGCGGTTTTATTAGAAGGTGAGTTCACTTCTGTTTTCAAAAACAGGATTGCAAAGGAGACCATGCAAATGATAGATACATTAGTAGATTATAGCTATCGCGACAAGAGTGTTCCTACCAAAATGATAGTGGTAGGTGATGGGGACGTTATAAAGAATGGTTTCGACAAACAAGGCAACCCTACTCCATTGGGCTACAATCGTTATTCGGAACACACATTTTCGAATTCGGATTTTATTTTGAATTGTATGGAATATCTCCTCGACAATTCTGGAATTATTGAAAGCAGGAACAAGGAAATTAAACTGCGCTTGTTAGACCGAAATCGGGTTGACGAAGAAAAAACCAAGTGGCAGGTAATCAACTTGATAGTTCCAATTTTACTGATTGCTCTTTTCGGTTTTGTCTTCAACTTGCTCAGAAAAAGGCGTTATGCCTCCTGATTTTACATGCTGATGATAATCCTGAAATTTGTCACCCCTAATTTTCCGGCATGAAGAAAAATCTCGCATTTCTTAGCGTTTTGGCGATCCTTTTAGGAGTTGCATTCTACCTCCATCAGACCAAACGCAGGGCCTCAACTTCCGAAACAACCGATGTTGATTTTGCAGTGGAAGACACTGCATCAATAGTTAAGATATTGATGGCCAGAAAGGACGGCCAACAAGTAGTTCTGACTAGACACAGGGATGGTTGGATGGCCGATGAAAAGTACAAAGTGATGCCAGTGAAGATCAATGTTCTGCTTTCAACTATTCGCAAATTAAAGGTTGATTATCCTGTTCCCAAAATTCATAGCGAAAAGATTGTGGAAATGATGAAACGCCAACACACGCTCGTGAAAATATATAGTGAAGGGAAGACCAAACCAGAAGAATATTTTCTCGGGATGGCCGCCAAAGACGGTGTGGGTTGCTACGCGCTTACCGCTGAAAATGGTGTAGCTGGAAACCAACCCTACGTACTAAAAATACCAGGGTTTGAAAACGACCCTGGGACCAGATTTTTCACCAAAAACCTTGATTGGCGCGACCTTTCAGTTTTTCGGTATTCCATCAACCAAATTAAAAATTTAAAGGTTGAATATGCCGAAGAGAAAGAATCATCGTTCGAAATTGTGGCTCTACCCAATGATTCATTTCAGTTAAAACGAATTCATTCTCTCGAAAATGATCCAATCAAAAACCAGCCTCATCAACCCTGGATAGAAGTTTACCTCGATTACTTCAAACTTGTTTCAGTGGAATCTTATGAAAATGGCTACACAAAAAAAGATTCGGTTCTAATGGCCCCACCTTTCGCCTGGATTACCGTCACCAACAAAAAGGATGAAGTCAGGCATATTGAGTTGTATTACAAATCAATTGACCGCAGAAGCAAATCGAAATTCACCCATTGGGGCGAACCACTCAGGGCCGATCTGGACAGGTACTTTGCTGTAACCAATGATGGAAAGGATTTCGCCATAGTTCAGGACTATGTATTCCGAAAACTATTCAGGCGTTACAAGCATTTTTTCAAGAATGAACCACCAGGCTAAACGCCCACTTCCAAGAGTTGTAAACAACCTTGAAAGAAGCAAGAAATTTCATTTTAAATTCCAAATTATTACCCTATTTTTGCGGCCTTCAAATACCCCTTTCTTATCAATCTAAAAAACTTAAATGAAATGAAAAATCTTAAGAGAAACTCTTCACTTGCCTTGCTCGGTCTTGGTGTAATTATGGTATTCAACGGATGTAGCAAACTGGCTTCGTTGAAATTGATTGTTGGACTGTGGATTCTTGCCACTTTGAATTGTGCGTACATCAATGACGAGGTAACCATCATCTCCGGAAGCACATCCACAACTTTGAACGAAGAATCAACAGTTATATCAGGAGGGGTTGAAACTGAAACTATAACCAATACTACATCGGCTCTTGGAGTCACCTCTCAAACTATCACTGAAACCATTACAGATGTTACTGAGCAAATTGATATTCGTGATGATGGAACCTTCACCTTCACCAGAACTGAGACTCCCAGACAACGTACGGTTACCACTGGTGGTGTACCTAATACTGAAGTGTTCGTTAATGAATCATCTACCGAAACCGATACCGGCAACTGGTATTTTTCAAATTCTGATAAAAAGAATTCAGGAATTATGCTGGGATGGTTGGGCGAATGGCACATCAAGGAAATCGACAAAAAACAAATGAATAATACGCGGCAAGTAACAGAAAGTTGGGTTGAATCTGAAACAGACTATAACTACAACCGGGATCAATCCTGGAATTATGATTGGGTCTGGAACAAGCAATAAAAACATCATCCAGAAGGTTAAAAAGCCATCCCAGAAACGGGATGGCTTTTTTTATGGAAATTTAAACCACAAAAGAACTTTAAAGGATGAGTCAAGGAATAACAGAAGAAACTTACAAGCTGATAGATCAAATGATCAGTAACCCCCAAAACCCTGCTGATATTGATCCCAAACAAACCCATGTGATCATCATTCACAAATTGGTTGAAATAGAAAAAAGACTGCACCGGATGGAGGCCAAAATTGACTTCGTAAATGGGCAGTTGGCCGGGCATAACCAATCGTGACATTAGTCACCAAACTTTTTCAGACTTCCATATTTATTTGTAAAACATAAACATGGAATATTTAGAAATCATTGCCAACGCCTATTCAGGTTATGCCAACTACCTTTGGCAGGAAATCACTTTTGGTTACGACTACAAGCCGTGGTGGCAGAATTATTTTTATCTGCTAATAGCCATAAGCCTTTTCTTTTTTGGGTTGGAAGTACTGAATCCCTGGAGGAAAAATCAGTCAACCTTCCGCAAAGATTTTTGGTTGGATTTCTTTTACATGTTCTTCAACTTCTTCCTCTTTTCACTCATTATCTACAATGCCTTTTCTGAGGTAATGGTCGATTTGTTTACCGATTTCATAAGCCTTTTTGGAGTCTCCAATTGGCCGGCAAATTATATCGCATCATGGCCCATTGTTGCACAATTGATTTTGATGTTTTTTTTGGCAGATTTCATCCAATACTGGACACATCGTTTGCTTCATCGAGTGCCGTGGCTTTGGGAATTTCATAAGGTTCATCACTCAGTGGAACAAATGGGTTTTGCGGCTCACTTACGGTTTCATTGGATGGAGACATTTGTTTACAAGAGCATTCAATATATACCGCTCTCGATGATAGGATATGGAATTGAAGATTATTTCGTCATTTACCTCATCCAGATCGTGGTTGGACATTTCAACCATTCAAATTGGAAAATACCTTTGGGGCCATTAAAATTTCTCTTAAACAATCCCCAGATGCACATCTGGCATCATGCAGAAAAGTGGCCGGAAAACCATCAACTTGGGATCAACTTTGGAATTACTTTAAGCCTCTGGGATTACATTTTTGGCACCGCATCTATTCCCCACGATGGTCGTGATATAAAATTAGGATTCGATCATCTGGAAGAATATCCCTCCACCTTTCTGGGCCAGGCAACTCATGGATTTTCGAGAAACGAAAATTGAATCACGATATCCTAAATTTGCCTGACTTGAATTGTATCGAACAATGAACCCATCACTGTATTTCCTTCTTTCGGTTATTCTCTTCGTTTCTCTCTTTTCAAATGGATGTGTACGAATCATTGATCCGGGATACGACTACGAATTGAGGATCGAAAATTACTCCAGCAAGGCAATCACTTTTCGATACTCAGAACCAGGAGATTCGGTTGAAACAGAAACCATTGTTGGACCAGGACGTCTCGCCATTATCTACAATAGTCCTGCTAAAGGTAATGTCACTGATTTCAGCGGTTGTTGTACCTGCGAGCCTTACCAATTTGACACCGCCAGGTTGGCCACCAACGGAGAAGCCATTCAGAAACTACCCCATATAAAAACAGAATGGAGGCACATTAAAGACAGGGGTGAAAACCAGGTTACCTGCACGTTTGCCATCAACGAAGAAGATCTGTAGTGGTTTAAATTGAGGCAGCAGCAGGGTTTTTAAACTGCATTTCGTACAAACTT
>PVBE012921287.1_pt1 | contig 16187 bp, 16 predicted proteins | sample 1631181 | NCBI WGS metagenome assembly PVBE01 (sample SAMN08397723, study PRJNA350692) | Marine metagenome, whole genome shotgun sequencing project. | isolation source: water | place: Pacific Ocean | collected 2012-04
GATCTACAATCATATTCGACCTCACCAGAACCTGGACTACCTGGCGCCCGCCCAGGACCTGGAAACATTCAAAAAAACGGCCCCCGTGTCTCATATGTCTTGAACCCATACACCTTCTGGAACGGATCGGCGTCCGGGTGTAAAATAGAAGCGATGCCCGACACACAACCCATGAAACAGGGAGATTTCTCAGATGGCCGAAACGCTCGACGTCACCTGCTACGTTTGCTACGTCTGACCGTACGCCTACCGGGCCATGGAATGGCTGGAAAGATTGAAGAAATCCGGAAACGGCGGTCTGGAAGTGACCTACAAGCCCTTTGTGCTGGAGCAGGCGAACTTCGCCTCGCGCCATGAGCCGGGCTGGAAGATTTGGGAGGACAAGCTTTTTCCCAGCCGGGACGTGCCGCCCCTGCTGGCGGCCCAGTGCGCCGCGAATCAGGGCGAGGAGGCCTTCCTGAAATACAACCAGCTCCTGTTCCGCGCGCGGCACCAAAAGGACCTGGACATCACCAACCAGCTCATCCTCCTGGATGTGGCGCGGGAGGCCGGCCTCGACCTGGAGCGGTTCTCCGAGGACATCCGGACCCGCGCGGGCGTCGAGGAAGTGGCCGTCCGGCATGAGGAGGCCGTAGCGGAGCACGGGATCTTCGGCGTGCCGACGCTGTTCTTCAACGGGGGCGCTCCGGTCTTCGTCAAGCTCGAAGAAGGGGACTGGGAGAAAAGCCCGGAGGCGGATCAAGATCTGCTGCGCGAGCTGCGCTCGATTTCCGAGAGACAGCCCTTTGTCCTGGAGATCAAGCAGCCCGAATCGGCAAAGCTGGCCGAGCAGTCCGCCAAGAAATATCAGATCCACGAGGGGTAGGGTCCTGCCTGCCCGTCGGCTTGCATCCACCGTCCACCGGCAGGGTGGGCATCCTGCCCGCCCTGCCCGGACTTTCACGTGCGGCTCCGCACCCTCGTTCGATTAAGCTCCGGTGGGACATCGCATTGATCATTGTCGATCTTCTTATGCGAATGTCTCAAACAGGACACTAAGTGCAATACAGATGACCCTCTTTGGCGATTTGGCTGTTCGTCGGGTTGATCATCGCTCCGGATTCAACGTGGCGAATCGTATACGCCCATCCCGATAAGAATTCGACGACTTTCCGCATATTTGCGATTTTGCTTTCCGCGTCGACACCATGGATTTCGATGTAAAGCTTGGGTTTGTGGTTTCTTATCGTTTCACCCATCCCGAGAAGGACATCCATTTCAAACCCTTCGACATCGATCTTGATCAGGTCCGGCTTCGGGAAGTGATGGGCGGCGATCTGGCGATCCAGTGAATCGATCTCGACTTGTACGCTCCCCGCGTCCTTTTCATGGAGAATCTGCGCTTTCATCTCTTCTTGAAGGCTCGAGGTCCCGGAATCCGTATCCCGAAAGGCCAGCGTCCTTTGGCCGGTTTCATTTCCGACGGCGACCGGCCGCGCTTCCACGTTGTCCAGCAGGTTGAGCTTTATCCTTTTCAGAAGCTTCTTATGGTTGCCGGGATGCGGCTCAAACGCGATGACCTTCCCCCCGCCCCCGACGGCCCGGGAAAAAAAGAGGGTGTAATAACCTTTATACGCGCCCACATCGTAGATGGTTTGATCCCCCAACGCCAAAGTCATGAGAAACTTTCCATCCTCCGGCCTCAATCCTTTGGGCGCGCCCCTTCTATAGATCAAGAGACAACTTCTGATCGCCGATCTCCAAGCGGATCGGATCATTTCTTTCAACACGGCATCCTCGTCGAGCCGATGATGTTCATTCGGAGAAAGGGGTGGAGGGGGGCGTTATCGCCTCGGACTATGAAACGCCCGTCTTGGACGCGGCCCGGCGCTCCCGAATCTCGCGGACGGATCGGACGCCTTCCGCGTCCATCTTTTCGAGAAGCTGCCGGTTGACCCGCGCCGCGACGCCCGGACCCTGATAGACAAAGGCTGTGAAGGCGTTCACCGCGTCCGCGCCGGCTTCCAGAAGGCGAAAGACGCCCGCGCCGTCGGACGCGCCGCCCGACATGCGGATCGTGAATCCCTCTCCCGCAACGGCCCGCAGCTCCCGGACGACTTCGAGGGTGTTCTCCAGGCAAGGCGGCCCCGTCAGGGAAACCTGCCGCTTCGAGAGCCGGTTGTCCTCGACCCGGAGGTTCCCCGCCGCGGTAACGCCGTCCAGTCCGGCCTCGACGGCCGCCCGCGTCATGTCCAGCGCCCGCCGCCAGCTCCCTTCCGGCGAGCGAAGGGGGAGCTTTGTGAGAACGGGCTTCGTGCGCTCCGCCATGATGATCTTCATGGCCTTGACGATGCCCTCCATCCGGGCCAGCTCGCCCTCCACCCGGACGTTGGGGCAGGTCAGGTCCAGCTCGACGGCGTCCACATAAGGCTCCACCGCCCGGAAGCAGCCCAGGATCCCTTCGATGGTGAACCCGCCCACGTTCGCGATGACCGGGGGCCCGCCGGACGGATGAGACGCGCGATGCCGCCGCAGGTTCCGCACGGCGTAATCCAGCCCCCGGGAGGGGAGGCCCATGCAGTTGAGCAACGCCCGTTCTTCCGGCCGCCGACCCAGCCGGGGCCTGGGATTGCCCGCCCTGGGCTCCGGCATGATCGCCCCCACCGTGACGCTGCCGAAGCCGAGGTGGGCGAGGCCTGGAAGGGCGAGGGCGTCCTTGTCGAACCCGGCCGTCAAGCCGAAGGGGCCGGTCTGGCGAAGGCCCGCGACCTCGGTTTCCAGCCGGGGGTCGGCGACCCGATACCTCCCCGCCTGGAGACGCCACGGCAGCTCCACGGAAAGGGCCCGCTTGCCCAGGTTGTGGGCGGTCTCGGCCGGGAGACAAAACAGTGCGGGACGGAGAACACGCTCGTAAAGGCCCATGACTTCGCCCTCCCGCGGCGGCGGATGGAGGACTACCCGCCCGGCGCCGCCGCTTGCCGGGATTTGACGCCCAGGTCCCGGACGGACTCTACGCCGGCCTCGTCCATTTTCCGCAGGAGCTCGCGGTTCATCGCGGCCGCCGCGCCCGGACCCCGATAGACGAAGGCCGTCAGGATGTTGACCGCGTTCGCGCCGGCCTCCAGGAGACGGAAGACCGATTCCCCGTCGGTGGCGCCGCCGGCGATCCGGATGGCGAGATCGTCGCCCACCGCGCTTCGCAGGTCCCGGACGATGCGGAGAGAGTTCTCGAGCAGGGGTTTTCCCGCCAGGGCGCCCTTGCCGAGCGCCAGCCGCGCGTCCTCGGCCGGGAGGCCGCCCGCCGGCGTCACCCCGTCCACCCCGTATTTCGCGGCCACCTCGCACATGGCGAGGGCCTTTCGCCAGTTCTCGTCCGAGAGCCGCAGCGGCAGTCTGAAAAACAGGGGCTTGCGCCGCTGTGTCACGAGCCGTTCCACGAACCGCGAGATTCCATCCATGGTTTCGAAATCCCCCCGCTCGGTCACGTTCGGGCAGGTCAGGTCGAACTCGACGGCGTCCGCCAGGGGCTCCACCGCCCCGTGTCCGGCGAGCACCTCCTCGACCGTGAGGCCGCCCACGCTGACGATCAGGGGAGGACGACCCTCACCGGGGGGATGGGCCGCCCGAAACCTTCGCAACTTGCGGACCGCGCGGTCCAGCCCTTTCGATGGAAGCCCCATGTGATCGATGACGGCCATCCGCTCGGGCAGGCGCACCAGCCGGGGCTTCGGATTCCCCTTCCTCACCCCGGGCATGATGGTGCCGACGGTGAGGCTGCCGAAGCCGAGGTGGGCCAGGCCGGGGAGGGCGTCGGCGTCCTTGTCCAGTCCCGCCGCCAGACCGATGGGGTTGGCCTGCCGTAGCCCGCCCACCTCCGTTTCCAAGCGGGGATCGCCGGTTTGAAACCGGCCCGACAGAAGGCGCCACGGGACCTCTGTCGACAGGGCCCGCTTCGCCAGGTCGTGCGCCCGCTCGGCGGAGAGCCGAAAGAGAACCGGCCGGATCAGGCTTTCATAAACCCTCACGTCTTTCCCTCTCTTTCCCATCCGCGGGCGCCGGCCCATGGTATCCTTTCCGGCGTCCCCAATTCAACCGGGGAATGCCCTCGTCGGGAGACACCGACCTCGATTAGAATGTCCACATGGAACGGGAAGCGAAGCCCCGGGCGGGCGTCCTGTACGTTGTGGGGACCCCCATCGGGAACTTGGAAGACATCACGCTGCGGGCGCTGAAGACCCTCGCGGAGGTCGACCTGATCGCGGCGGAAGACACCCGCCGCACCCGGAAGCTCCTGTCCCGGTGCGAGATCGTCGGAAAACGGCTGGAGAGCCACCACGATCACAACAAGGAAGCCCGGACACACGGCCTCCTCCGGCGGCTGGAACAGGGGGAGAGCGTGGCCCTGGTCACCGACGCCGGGACCCCCGGTCTCTCGGACCCGGGCTACTACCTGGTGAAACGGGCGATCGAGGCCGGGATTGCCGTGGTCCCGATTCCGGGGCCTTCAGCCCTGACCGCCGCGCTTTCGTCGAGCGGGCTCCCCACCGACCGATTCGCCTTCGAGGGGTTTCTGCCGGTCAAGTCCGGCAGAAGACAGAGGCGTCTCGAAGCATTGTCCCGGGAGACCCGGACGGTTGTTCTCTTCGAGTCGCCCCACCGGATCACCAAGCTCTTATCGGAGCTGGAGGAGCGGATGGCCGGACGGCAGGTTGTCGTCGCCCGGGAATTGACGAAGATCCACGAAGAATTCCTTCGCGGAACCGTGCGGGAAGTGACGGAGCGGATCGGCGGGAGCAAGGCGAGGGGGGAGTACGTCGTCCTCATCGCGCCCGATAAAGACGGGGACGATTGACGCGGACCGGCCCCCCCCCCGCCCGTCGCGGCCTCCCCGACGGGATTCGGCGCGCGGGGAGGGGGGGGGCGATTAAGGATCGAAGCATGGAATCTCTGTTTGCGGGGCTGGGTCTGGGCTGGAACACCGTCCTCTTTGCGGCGGGCGGCGCCCTGGTCATCTGGGGGGCGGGGAAATTTCTGGACGGAGCGCTCTTCATCGCCCGCGCGGCCGCCATCTCCAAGGTGGTCGTCGGCGCGACGGTCGTCAGTCTCGCCACGACCTTTCCCGAGTTCGCCGTCTCCTTCAGCGCGGCCTTCCTGGGAAAGCCCCTCCTGGCCGTGGGCAACGCGGTCGGCTCATATCTGTGCAACATCGGCCTGGTCGTCGGCCTCTCGGCCCTGGTGGGCACGATTGCCGTGACGCGGCGGATCTTCATCAGGCAGGCCCTGTTCACCTTGGGGGCGGCGGTCGCGCTGTGGGCCGCGACCCTGGGCCGGGAATCCGTCGGGCGGCCGGTGGGCATCCTGTTCATCCTGGGGGCCGTGGGATTCCTGGTTTGCAATTGGCGCCTTTCCGCGGCCGGGGACGATCCGGAAGCGGAAGCGCCGAAAGTCGAGAAGGCCGAATGGGTCCGGCAGGGTCTTTGGTTCCTCGTCGGCGCAGCGTCGGTGGGCGCGGGAAGCATTCTGCTCGTCCAGAACGGCGCGCAGATCGCCCGGCACGCGGGGATCTCGGAGCTCATCATCGGCCTGACGATTGTCGCGGTCGGGACGTCCCTTCCCGAGATCACCCTGGCCGTCGCATCGATTGCCAAGGGCCACATGGACATGAGTCTGGGAAACATCCTGGGGGCGAACGTCCTGAACGTCTTCTGGGTCGTGGGGTCCAGCGCGCTCGTTATCCCGCTGCCCATCGTCGAGCAGAACCGGGTTCTGGATCTCCCCTTCACGCTCTTGATGATGATCGCGCTCCTGGTTTTCGGGTGGTCGGGCCGCGGTGTGGGCCGGATGAAGGGAGGGGTGTTGACCGGATTGTACGGGGTGTATCTGGCGTTGCTGGCCGTCTTTTTTCTAGGGTGATGAAGCGGATGGGTTCTCTCGACGAAGTCTCTGAGAAAATCGGGGGGCCGGCCGCCTGGCTCGCGGAAAGCCGGTTCGCCGTCGCCATGACCGGGGCCGGTCTGGGAACGGAGTCGGGCATTCCGGACCTCCGCTCCCCCGGCGGGATGTGGACGCGGCTGGATCAGCGGGATTTCACCTACCGCCACTACGTCGGCGACCTCGAGTCCCGCGTCCGCTATTGGCGGATGACGCCCGCGTACTACGCCCAAAACCTGCGGGCGGTCCCCCACGGCGGACACCGGGCGCTGACGGACATGCACAGAGAGGGCGTCCTCCGCCGGGTCGTTACGCAGAACACCGACGGACTGCACCAGAAGGCGGGTTTTCCGGAAGAGGACCTCATCGAGATCCACGGCACCTCCCATTGGGTGAAGTGCCTGGATTGCGGGATCCGGGAAACCCGCGAGGCCGTCAACCGCCGGGTGGAGGTGGGGGAGCTTCCGCCGCATTGCCCGTCGTGCGAGGGAATTCAGAAGACCGACGCCGTCTTCTTCGGCGAGGGCATTCCCCGCGACCGGATGGACCGGGCCGTTGAGTGGACGGACCGGGCGGACGTCTTCCTGGTCGTCGGCACGTCCCTGGTCGTCCAACCGGCGGCCGGCCTTCCGGCCCGGGCGAAGGCCCGGGGGGCCAGGCTGATCATCGTCAACCGGGAAGAAACCCCGCTGGACGCCGAGGCGGACGCCGTTCTGGCCGGAGACGCGGGCGAGGTCCTCCCGAGCCTGGCGCGGGCGGTCGCCTCCCTGCGGTCCCGGTAAGCCGGATCTCTGAGGGTCCCGGTTTTGGGGTCTCCGGCCCCGATTCGTGGAATGGGCCGTCCCCCCCCCGCCCCCCTGGAGGGTTGATGAAAGTCATCGCCGCCGAGTTCGAGAAATCGGTTGTCCACGGGAAGGACTGTCCCAAGGACCCCCTGGTGGAGGTCGCTTTCGCGGGCCGGTCCAACGTGGGGAAGTCCTCCATGATGAACACCCTCATGGGGCGCAAGGGGCTTGTGAAGACCAGCTCGACGCCGGGCAAAACGCAGACCCTGAACTTCTTCCGGGTCCGGACGGGCGGGGGGAGAGGGGGGGGCGGGGCGGGGTTCCGGTTCGTGGACCTTCCGGGCTACGGCTACGCCAAGGCGCCGGAGCGGGTCCGGCAGGCCTGGGGAAAGATGGTCGAGTCGTACCTCGAGGGCCGGGCGCCGCTTCAAGGGGTCGTCGTCATCCTGGACATCCGACGCGGCGCCGGGGACATGGACCGGGACCTGCTCGAATGGCTCGCCTCCAAAGGGATGTCGGCCCTCGTGGTGTTGACCAAGGCGGATAAGCTCTCGGCTTCCAAGCGCGCGGCCGCGTCGGCCCAGGTGAGAAAGGACCTGTCCCTCGGCCCCGAGGACCCGGTGACGTTCTCCGCCGCCAACGGGATGGGAAAGGACGCGCTCTGGCGAAGGCTCGGGCCGTGGGTGAGGAACCCGGCGGGTTTTTCCCGGGGATGAAGCGGAATCTTCTTTCCACGTGCGGCCTTCGAAGACGATTGGGATTGGAAAAATGAGCGACTTGTTGTTCGGCACGGCCGGGATACCCGCCAGCACGGGAGGCAAGAAGGGCACGCTGGACGGGGTTCGGCGCATCCGGGAGCTGGGCCTCGACTGCATGGAGGTGGAGTTTGTCCAGGGCGTCCGGATGAAGGAGAAGCTGGCCCGCGAGGTCGGGGAGGCGGCGCGGGAGAACGACGTGGCCCTGTCCGTTCACGGTCCGTACTGGATCAACCTCAACTCCCTGGAGCCGGAAAAGGTCGTGGCCAGCCGGGAGCGCATCCTGAACTCCGCGCGGATCGGCCATTTCTTCAGTGCGCGGGGCGTGGCCTTTCATCCGGCGTTCTACATGGGCGGCGCTTCCAAGGAGGTCTATCCGAAGGTCAAAAATCACCTGCGCGAGCTCGCGGTCCAGCTTCGCAAGGAGAAGGTCGACGTCGGCCTGGACCCCGAGACGACGGGAAAGGGCTCACAGTTCGGCTCCCTCGATGAGACCCTTCGGTTGGCCAAAGAGATCAAAGGCGTCCGGCCCTGCATCGATTTCTCTCACATCTACGCGCGGAGCACGGGAAAGTACAATACTTATACGGAGTTTTGCGAAATCCTGGAATCCGCGCGGACCACGCTTGGGGACGCGGCGCTTCAGGACATGCACATCCACCTGTCGGGCATCGAGTACGGCCCCAAGGGAGAAAGGAACCACGTTGTTTTGAAGGAGACCGTCTTCGACTACGCGGGCGTCCTCAAGGCGCTGAAGGATTTCGGCGCGGGCGGCCTCCTCATTTGCGAAAGCCCCATCCTGGAAGAGGACGCGCTGATCATGCAGAAGACCTATCGGGATCTGTGAAAGATCGAGCCTCCCCCCGCGCGGACAACCCCGCGGGCGACGGCGTCCCGGGGCGGCAATGGCGGACCGTTGACAGACCTCCCGGGCGCCCATATATTGGATAAAATTGTTTTGGATTCACCGATAGCCCTTCGTTCTTGGGGATTTGGACGGCCGGGGCGGCCCGCTGCAATCCTTCATGCCCCGCGAATATTCCCGATAAGGACCCTGAAATGGAAGTGTTCGATGTGGTGGTCATCGGCGGCGGACCCGCGGGTCTTTGCGCCAGCCTGTACGCCGGCCGCGCCAAGCTGAAGACCGTCGTCCTGGAAAAGGGCGTCCCGGGCGGGCAGATCGTCAACACCGGGGACGTGGAGGACTATCCGGGCTTCGAACACATCATGGGACCGGAGCTGGCCCAGAAGATGGAGGAGCACTGTAAAAAGTTCGGGGCCGAGATCCGGATGGAAGAAGTTCTCGAGGTCTACTGCGACGGCGAGGACCGCGTCACCCGGACGGACGAGAACGAGTACCGCTCCAAGGTCGTGATCCTCTCGGCGGGCGGAAGCCCGAACTATCTCGAAATCCCGGGCGAGAAAGATTACTGGGGCAAAGGCGTCTCCTACTGCGCCATCTGCGACGGCGCTTTCTTCCAGGACGAGGTGATCGCGGTCATCGGCGGTGGCGACGCGGCGGTGGAGGAGGGCCTGTTCCTGACCAAGTACGGGAGCAAGGTGCCCATCATCCACCGGCGCGATCAGCTCCGCGCCACGAAGATCATCCAGGAACGGGCCTTCAGCTCGGAGAAGATTGAATTCATCTGGGATACGGTCGTCGAAGAGATCGTCGGCGACGATAAAGAGGTGAAGCACCTCAAGCTCAAAAACGTCAAGACCGGCGAGACCGACCGGCTGGACGTGGGCGGAGTCTTCATCTTCATCGGGTTCACGCCGAACAGCGGTCTTGTCCGGGAGCCGTTGGACAAGGACGAAAACGGCTACTACGTCACCGACGAGACGATGCAGACGAATATCCCGGGCATTTACGCCGTCGGAGACGTCCGGACCCAGGTTGCCCGGCAGCTCACCACCGCCGTCGGAGACGCGACCACCGCGGCCGTCGCGGCGGAGAAGTACATCGAATCGCTCCACGACAAGGAGGCGGCCTCGACGAGCTCCGTGTAGACCGGGGCCGGCTCCGCGCGAGCCGGGCGGCTGCCCGGGCGGGTTTTCGACGGCGCGCTCCACCGAAGGGGCGGGAGGAATCCATCCCGATGGTTCAGAAAGTCATGAACACCCTATTCCTGGGCGACATTCGCAAGGGGCTGGCGACGACCTTCAAGCACCTGTTCAAAAAGCCCATCACGATTCAGTACCCGGTGGAGCGGTGCGATCTTCCCGAGGGCTCCCGGGGCGTCCTCGCACTGACGAAGGACGAGAACGGCGAGGCCTACTGCATCGGATGCCTGCTCTGCGAGATCGCCTGTCCGACGGACTGCATCACCATCCAGCCCATCGGGAAAGGGAAGGAAAGGCGAGCCAAGGAGTTCCTCATCGACTTTACGCGCTGCATGTGGTGCGGCCTCTGTGTGGAAGCCTGCCCGACCGATCCCAAGTCCATTGTTCATTCCCCGCACTATGAGATGGCGACCGATAACCGAAGGGAGCAGACGCTGAACATGGAACAGCTCCTGGAGGTTCTCGAATGGGAAACGGTGGAGTATAAGAACTGACCCTCTTTCCGCCCGCCTGAAACGGCCCGGATTCCAACGCATGTCGCCTATCGATCCACACAATCTTGTTCGCCAGACGGCCACCCTTGAAGAGATCAAGGAAGGCCGGGTCTCCGACATTTATTTCGAGCGGACGCTTCAAATCCTCAAGGCCAAGGGGATCCGGAAGCGGGTTCGCGCCGAGTTCGCGGCCAAGGGGTTCCCGCGTGGGTGGCCGTGGGCGGTGTTCGCCGGCCTGGAAGAGTGTCTCGAGTTGTTCCAGGGTCTCCCGATCAACGTCCGGTGCATGGAAGAAGGCACGGTCTTTCATCCGTTCCAGCCGGTTCTGGAGATCGAGGGTGATTACGCCGATTTCGGCGTTTATGAAACGGCCATCCTCGGCTACCTGTGTCAGGCCACGGGAATCGCCACCAAGGCGGCCCGGTGCCGAATCTTGGCGAAAGAGCGGCCCCTCATCATGTTCGGCGCCCGGCGCATTCATCCGACCATCGCCCCGATGGTGGAGCGCAACGCCTATGTCGGCGGCTGCGACGGCGTGGCGGCCGTCAAGAGCGGCGAGATCATCGGGAAGGAGGCGTCCGGGACGACGCCGCACACCCTGATGCTGATCATGGGGGACGCCGTGACGGCCATGAAGGCCTTCGACGAGGTGATCTGTCCCGGCGCCCGGCGCGTCGCGCTTATCGACACCTTTGCCGACGAGAAGTTCGAGGCGGTCCAGGTGGCCGAGGCGCTCGGGGGCCGCCTGGCGGCCGTCCGTCTGGATACGCCGTCCTCCCGGCGGGGGGACTTCATCCAGATCCTTCAGGAGGTCCGCTGGGAGCTGGACCTGCGCGGGCATCAGAAGGTTCAGCTCTTTGTGAGCGGCGGCCTCGACGAGGGGGCGATCGCCGATCTCCATCCTTTCGTCGACGGGTACGGCGTGGGGACCTGCATCAGCAACGCGCCGGTGATGGACTTTTCGATGGACGTGGTGGAGATCGCCGGAGAGCCGATCGCCAAGCGGGGAAAGGCCTCCGGGGCCAAGACCGTTCTGAGGACGCCCGAGACGCTGGAGGACGAGGTTGTTCCGCTGAGCGATGTCTCCCGGCGGCAAGCCGGCGGCCAAGCCGAGGATCTGTTGACCCCCTTTATCGAGAACGGACGCCTGGCCCGGCCGATTTACGCCGTGAACGAAATTCGTGACAGGGTCCTGGCCCAGCTCAAACGAATTCCCGCAATCGAGCCGGGCCATTGAGATGACCCCGGGAACCCCCGAAGAAGACCTTGCGTGCGCCCGGGAGGCACTCGACCGGGCCCGGCGGCCCCTCATCACCACCCACGTCAATCCCGACGGAGACGGTTTGGGCTCCGAACTGGCCCTGCACCGGTTCCTGTGGGAGCGCGGGAAGAAGACGGCCATCCTGAACGCGTCCCCGACGCCTTCCTTTTACGGATTCCTGGATCCGGACGGTTTCGTTCAGTCCTATCGATTGGGCGAGCCGCTGCCCGGGGACGTGGATCTGTTGGTCGCGCTGGATTTCGGCAAGTGGGAGCGGCTGGGGCCGATGACCAAGACCGCTTCGAGTTCCGGTCTGCCCGTTCTCTGCATCGACCATCATCCCAGCGAGGGAGGGGGCGCCTTCGGGGACCCGCAGGTGATCAACGAACACGCCTGTGCGACCGGCGAGATCATCTACGATCTGCTGAAAAGCTACGGCGGTCCCCTGTCGCTCCCCGTGGCCGAGGCGCTCTATGCGGCCATCATGACCGACACCGGCTCGTTCCGGTTCAACAACACCAACGGCCGGACCTACCGGATCGCCGCGGAGCTGGTGGATCTCGGCGTCGAGCCCCACACGACGTACTCCAACATCTATGAGTCCACCCACCCGGCCAGACTCCGCCTGCTGGGATTGACCTTGAGCGAGCTGAGGCTGTCCGCCGCCGGGCGGATTGGCTGGATCGCCGTGACGCAGGAGATGCTGAAAACGGCGGAGGCCCGGCCGGAGGATACGGAGGATTTCGTCGATTTCCCGCGAAGTCTGGAGGGCGTGCAGGTGAGCGTCCTGTTCATCGAGCTTCCCACGGGGATTATCCGGACAAGCCTGCGCTCCAAGGGGCTGATCCGCGTCAACGATATCGCCATGTCGCTCGGGGGCGGGGGGCACCCGTTCGCCGCCGGGATCCGGGTGCAGGGCCCCCTGGATGAGGCGATCCCCCGCGTCCTGCGGCCGATCGAGGAAGCCGTCCGAATGGCGATGGACGGCGGGCCCGCGGGGGAGAAGCCGCCGGCCCTTGCCAAGCCGGAGGGCGCGGCCGATTCCCGGCCGGAAGGAGCCTGAGCGCCTTTCCTTGACTTTGAAAACGGCGGGCGTCATATTTTCCCAGGGTTGAGCGCAAAGGCGCGATCTTTGCCCATTCGACCCGAAGGACGCGCTCGAGGGGCGAACGCCCCCGACGATTCCCCGGTAGCTCAGTTGGCAGAGCGGGTGGCTGTTAACCACCATGTCGCTGGTTCGAGTCCGGCCCGGGGAGCCAATAATTTCAGAGGGTTGGGCTTTACTGTCCCATCCCCCTTTCTTTTTCTGTGACCATATTGTGACCACTTTCCTGAATTTTCGGCCCCTCAAGGAACGTTTCCTGAAGCTTTATGGACGCCGCCGGGTTGGTCTCTTCCATGAGATGCCCGTACAGGTCCATCGTCATTTTGATTGAAGCGTGTCCCATTTGGGCCTGAATGTATTTTGGGTGATGTCCCGCCTGAATCATCAAGGCCGCGTAGCTGTCGCGCAGAGAATGAAATGGGACGTGTCGGAGGCTGGCCCGCTTGAGGGTCGGATCTAATTCCCGGTTGATGAGATTGCTGGGGTTCATCGGCTTCCCGTTCGGCTGAGGAAAGACCAACTGTGCATGTCTTTTCTCCTCAAAGGATGGGTGGATTGTGAAATTACTACAATTTTGCGGCGCCTATTACTCTCCGATGCCGTCGTGGACGGTGCTCTCGTCGAAGAGGGGGATGTCCTCGCCGATGGCCCGCTTTTCGAAATGCCATTCTTCGCCCTCCTTCCGAATGAAGGTGTTGGCCAGCCACTCGGCGTCATCCACCTCGGGGTAGTCCTCGCGCAGGTGCGCCCCCCGGCTCTCTTCCCGGCGCATGGCGCTCTCGACGATCATCCGGGCGGTGGTGGTCTCCCCCATCGCTTCGAGGGCGGCCCGAAGCTCGTTGGGCGTTCTCGGAGCTAGGCGGGTGAGGCCGTCCCGGCGGAGTTCGTCGATATCGACGGACGCCTTCTCCAAGGCTGAGGCGTTGCGGACCACGCCCGCCCCCTCCCACATGACCTCTCTCAGCCGGCCTCGCAGCGCGGCGGGAGTCATCTGGCCCGTGGATTTGCGGTTTCTCCCGCTTTCCAGACGGCCCAGGGTGTCCTTCACCCATCGAACAGCCGTTTTCTTTTGGTCCGGACAATCGGCCGATTTGGCTCTCTTGGCGGCGTTTCGTCCCGCAATGGGGCCGAAGACCATGGCCTCGCCGAGGGCGTTGCCATCCTGCCGGTTGGCGCCGTTCGTTCCGCCCGTGACCTCGCCCGCGGAGAATAGCCCGGGGACGTCGGTTTCCCCCGAAGGGCCCGCCGCGATGCCGCCCATGAAATAATGAGCGGCCGGACAAATCTTGACGGCTTGGGTCTTCCGGTATTTTTTCTTGAAGAAGGGAATCACCTGACGCCCGCGCGGGTGGTCGCACCAGAGCTCATCCGGCATCTGCGTGAGATCGAGGGTCAGCCCCCCGTCGATCCCCAGGCCCTGTTGAAGCTCGCGCATGATGGCAATGGAGGTTTGGTCCCTCGCCATGCGGATGGGGTCCTCGGGGAGGTTGTACTTGGCGACGACGTCTTCGCCGTCCACGTTCGTCAACCTGCCCCACACCTCAATCAACCGATGGAGGGGCCGATGAACGTCGCAGAGGGGAAGGAACTGGACGAACTCCATGTCCCGAAGGGTCGCGCCGGCCTCGAGCGCTAGGGCGTAGATTTCGCCGCCGTTCGAAAAGGAGTTTGTGCTCCGGCTGTACAGACCCGCGCATCCGCCCGACGCCAGGACGATCTGCCGTGTCCGGTAGTCAATAAAGGTTTCGGTCCTCGCATCGTAACCGATGGCGCCAGCGACGCCCTCGGAATCGGTGAGGATCTTGCAGACCATGATCCCTTCATGCAGGGCGGCGCTTTCCTTCAAGTCCCGACGAAGACAGCCCAGCGTGTAATCCCCTCCCCACCGCCAAAGAGGGCCCTGATTGAACCCGTATCCGCGCATGTAGACCAAGGGGATTCCGATTGATTTCAGATAATCCGGAACCCTTCCTGCCTCCTCCACCAGCTTCACAATCAGGGATCGGTCGTTCAGGTTCCGTCCGCTGCTGACGGCCCGCCGGTAATGCTCTTCCGGCTCCATGCCCTCGACGGGCAGTACGATTCCCCCTCCGGAGTAATAGCTGGAGTTTCCCCGTCCCATGGCCGATTTGCTGACGACCGTCACGTGCACGCCGGCCCGGATCGCCTCAGCGGCCGAAAAGAGCCCGGCGATACCGCTGCCGATTACAAGAACATCCGTCCTGTGGGTTTCGACCACGCCGTTCCTTTTCATATTTTCCTCGATTTATGGACGCCGATCTCCAGGGGGGGGGCGGGTCAGAAGTTGTGGAGGCGTTGGCCGGGTTGCGAAAGATGGGTTGACCTGGAATTTCGTGCCGAGCCACGGATTCCTCGTCAAGACGTCCGGGACGGCGCGCCTTCCGCGCTGCCCCGGACCATCAAAGACCTTCCGGTGGGACGCGGGGCTTAATACTGAACGTTCATTTTCCGCTTCGGCAAATATTTCACGTGATATTTCGTGGTGTAGATGGAGCTCAACGATACCTTCCCGGGGAGCTTGAAGTACTTGACCAAGGTGTCCCGCGTGTATTCCATCTTCTTGGCGTCCTGAAAACCGATGCCGTGTTTCGCGGCGGTCGGGGTCAGGAGGTGGTCCATGGTCATTTCCCACATGTCTGCGGCGATGCCCAGGTTGGATTGGGGGTACTGCTTCATGAAGGTGGCGATGGCCGCTTTCGGGTTCTCAACGGCCCAGTTGTGGCCCTTGAGAATCGCCTGCGTCACTTTGCGGACCATGTTCTCGTTCGACTTGATTACGCTTTGGGTCGTGAAGATGCCGTTGGAGTAGATGTCTACGCCGAAGTCGCTGTAGAGAACCGAGCCGATCCGCTTGCCGTGCTTGGCCGCCCCGCGGGCTAGGATGGGGTAGCTCGCGTTATACAGGCCCACGCCGTCGATGCTGCCCTTGAGCACGGCCGGGATGCTGACGCCGGGACCCATATCCACCCACTTCACCTTGCTCAGGTCCACATTGTTGATCGCGGCCAGGGCGGGAAAAATCACGCGCGAGCCGTCGCCCGGCGTTGCCGCGATTGACCGCCCCTCCAGGTCCTTGGGCGTCTTGATGCCTTTGCTCTTCAGCGAGAAGATCACGTACATGGACTTGTCGTGAATAACGGCCGTCGACATGAGCGGCCTTTCCTGATTTCGGCCCGCGTAGATGATCTGCGCGGCGATGTCGGCGAACCCTATCGGGGCTACGCCCGAGGCGACGTCCTTCACCGTGCGGCCCGAGCCGAACCCCCGAACATAGTTGATATCGATACCGGACGCCTTGAAGTAGCCCTGCGCCAAGGCCCCCGTAAAACCGGCGTGTTTGCCGATTGGAACCCAATCCAACGCGAACGTGATCTTCTCGGCCGCTTTGACGGAGCCCAGGTTGAAACAGAACAAGACGGCGGCGGTGGCGATCCCGAGCGCCAGAATCCGATTGATTCTTTTCATCTCACTTTTCTCCTCTGGACCGATGTCCCAAAGATCCGGGGAAAGACGCAACCCGTCAATTCAACAGGAATTCAAAATGCGCGATGAACGGCATCTTAACAAATTTCTTCAGATCCATCCAGCGGCGTGATCACCTCTCCGCCGCCCAGCTCGACGTAGACCTTTTCCGATTCCGGCGTCCTCCCCGCCAGCCAGTCCACCAGCCAGTCGGAGGCATAATCCACATAAGGGGTCTCGAAGGAGGTAATCCCGGATTTCCCAGATAGATCATAAGTATTTTGTAGAGTGGTCCTCGTTTCTGGTGTAAAATCAATCTGTTAGGCCCCC
>PVBE011406480.1_pt1 | contig 16183 bp, 7 predicted proteins | sample 1631181 | NCBI WGS metagenome assembly PVBE01 (sample SAMN08397723, study PRJNA350692) | Marine metagenome, whole genome shotgun sequencing project. | isolation source: water | place: Pacific Ocean | collected 2012-04
CCACAGTTCTTACATTTCATTGGGTCGTAATGATAATTTTTCATTATCATATCTCGGTATGTAATTTTTTTTATACTTCTTTTTCTTCTGCCCTAGAAATTCTCTGGCTTTAGCTAACGTGCTTTTACTTACTCTATTAGCGAATATTCCTGCCTGCCTGATCATTCTGTAATTAATATCTGGAATGTGTCTTAAAAGTCGTTTTAAAAATATTCTTATCGGCATAATTAGGATTTTTTTGGCTTTAGCTTTCTTGTCCAGATACTCAAATGTCACCTCTTTTTCACTGCATGAAAGAATTCGACTTTCTGCAATTACCGGTCTTTTTGTATACTTGCTCAGGTATTTTATAAAAGGGTCAGCTTCTTTTAAGCTATCACCCACATGTATGTGCCAATATGAGTCATGAAATTGAGTCAGCCATGAGTTTAAAGTTTCTTTTGAATTGATATGGGCATATTCATTAGGAGTGATAAAACCTTCTTCAGCAAAAGCTTCTTTGAAATATTTGAGAAATTTATATCTGTACATAGGCATAAGCGCGCTTCTTCGAAGTTTGTTTCTTCCTGTCCACCTTGTCGTATTCAGATTCATTCCTCCCATGGTAAAAATAACATGCAGATGTGGAAGCCATTTTATATCAGCTCCGAATGTGTGCATAACCATAACTATACCTGGTTTATAACCTCTTTTTTGAGTGTAATCCAGCAATGCTTCTCTAACGGCTTTGAACAGAACATCCAAAAGTTTTTTTCTATTATAAAGTATCCAAATTCTAAACTGCTTAGGTAAAGTAAAGAATAGATGTGCATAGTCAACATCCAATATAGCTGTAAGAGATTTCTCAGCCCACTTCTCAGCGGTGATCTTTCCACATGAACTACAGAATCTGGATTTGCAGGTATGCTTCACCTTTTTTTGTGATTTGCACTTAGGACATATGTATAAATGGTAGCCCAGTATATCTTTACACCCCTGCGTTTTTCTGACATTCCATAAAACAGGCCATCTCATATCTACTGCACTGTCTCTCCAAAGTAGATTCCAGGCATTTCCTTTTGTGAAAATATCCTTCAATGTAACTTTACCTGATATGAATTCCATTGGCTTTTAAAGCTCTATAAATGCGTTTTAAGATAAAAATGAATGCTTTAGGGTTTTGATACTGCGTGTGTATAAAATGAGGCTATAACTTAGCTCTATGACGTTATTTTTCATTCTTTTTTTTAGAAAAAGATTGGGTAAGCTGTAGGGAAATTCTTTTCCCTTAAGATACCTGTTATTTATTAATGAATCGTTAGTCGTTGATAGGGATATGTTAGTGAGTATTATGATTAATCGAATTAATCTTTTTGTAGTCAAAATAGTTTTTTGCGTAGATGAGGAGTGGAACGACGACGATCGGAGCTCTAAGGACGGCAACGCCGTTCGCTACATGGCTGAACATTTGTGAAGTCATCAATATACACCACAGATGTAGATTACTTTCTGTTGACACATTAGAAAATAATATTCTGACTTACTTCCGGAAAAATCGTAGCGCAGCTACTCGTCTTGTTTTTGCATTATAATAATGATATGTATATAGTAAGAGAAAATATTATTAGGTAAAAATTATGACTGCATTATCATTGGCATATGATGTAAATGATACAATTAATATATTAGATAAGCTTTTACTCATATATAACACAAAAGCAAGCCATCTAGCCGAAGCTATTGGTGTAAGTCCTAGCACTATATCAAGATTATTAAATAGCAAAACTACGAAAAGGCCTAAAGAGAGTGTCCTTGAGAAAATTGCAAATCACTTCAATATCACCTTAGATCAACTCAAAGGTCTGCAAACTATTTCTTGGGATAAACTAGGAATTTTAATAAAAATAGAGCAATCATTAAAAGTGCCTTTATATAATTGGACTTATTGTGAAGGATGGGAAAACGCCAGAGATATACCTAATAAAGATATTATGATAGCTACAGATTTAAAAGATTTGGGAAAGCATGCATTCGCTCTTAAAGTCAAGGATCATAAAATGGAGCCGATGTTTCCTCTAGGCTCAATTTTAATTTGCGACGCTGATAAAGAGTATAAAGATGGTTCTTTTGTTATAGCTAAAATTAATGACTGTCAAGAGGTTGTTTTCCGAAAACTGTATATAGATATGGGACGAAAAATATTGATGCCTTTAAATAATGAAATAGGAAGACTTTCAGCAAAAGCTATTTCTGATTGTGACCAGATACTAGGAGTCGTGGTCCAATGTAAATTTAACCTTCAATAATATGAGTAACTATAATGATTATAAAAACTAATAATATTCCAACTTTTTATCAAATATTTAAGGAATTTATTCAACTCCATTTCGTCCCATCAAAAAAAAAAAATAATTATAAATTTGAAATTACTGAAGTTAAAAAAACTAAATCTGACTTGCATGAATTAATCGTACATGTAGTTGGGAAAGGTTATTTTTATAATATTTTGGCAGAAGAACTGGTAAATGATGATTTACTTCTTAAGCAATTTTCTCAACTAGATGTAAGAACTATTTGTGGATATGCTTTTCAAGATTTAAATAGCCCTAAATATAAATTAATTTCATCCTGTTTTGATTTTGATGAAAATGGACTAATAAAAATAAAAGAAAAAGGTAAAAGTAAACCAATAGAAAAGACATTATCTGATTTTGTTGAAAACGATGAATTAGTTAATAACCTAACAGGAAAAGAAGCATTAAAAATAGGTTATAAAAAAGCTGAAATAGATCTACAAAATCATCGTACACAATTAGAAATGTTAAGGAAAGAATTTTGATTTTATTTTTCTATAAATGTCTTTATTATACAAAATACTTCGTTTGTTTTATCCCTATATACAGGATCCCCTGCCCCACGAATTAAATTAAAACTAACATTTTTATCATCCATCATATCTGCGATTTTTTTTGCAGCAAGCCAAGGATGTTCAGGATCATTTTCTCCACAAAGTATTAAGGTTGGAGCCTTAATTAGTTTTACTTTTTTAAGAAAATCAAACTTAAATAACTCCTCTCTCTTAAAGAAATTCCAAGTATCTAGTTTTTTTATACATCGTTGCATTTCTTCTGGTTTATAAGGATTATTACTATACAAGGGTAAGCAAATTTTCATATATTCATTCATTAGTTCAGTTGAATCGTCATCACTATCAAAGCGTCTTATTATTCTACCAGCTCTATTTCCGCCTTTTTTAGTAAAAGCTTCTACTCTTAATTCAGTATCATATTTTGCTTCAGTATTACATAAAATAATCTTACCTACCATCTCAGGAAATTGGGTAGCATAGGACAAGGCTACATAACCTCCAAATGACACTCCTGCGATTATAGGTTTTTCTATCCCTAAAGTTTTACAAAACTCATTTAAATCTTGCCCCCATTGCTTTAAATTCCAAGTATTTTTATCTCCCTGTTCACTTCTACCATTTGCTCTATGATCAATAAATATAACTTGAGCTATATCTGAAAATTTTGACCAAAAAGAAGGGTATAAAGTATGATCTCCTAATCCAGGTCCTCCATGTAAAAAAATTAAAGTGGGTTTTTCTTCTACTGACGAATTACTAATTTTTAGTTTTGAACTATAAACATCAAAAAAAAGTTCTATACCATTAACTTTAATAAACATAATAACCTCAATTTAATTTAAAAATATTATATTTTATACCATAATCATAAACATCTAAACCAGTTTTTCTTTTTAAGTAATAAACAAAAAAAGACGTTGGGATAACAAGTAGTACGGTAAAAATTAATCGGAATAGATAATCTGAATAAAATAGTTTAAATATTGTTATGAAACTTGCTACCCCGCCATAAATACACAGTAACCCAATTATTAATACAACCATTTCTCCCAGTAAACTAGACCCAATACTTCTCACTATATAGTATTTTCCCTTGAAAAATATTTTCCATTTTGACATACAATAAACATTAAGAAACCTGCCACAAAGTAATGCCACAGTAGATCCAAACATAGCATGTAATAATGGATTAAGGATATGTTCATACTCATTTTTCTGTGCAATAGAAATAGTTGTAGGAGTCTGTAACATAAGTAATATAAAAAAAATAAAAATATAATCACAGAATACGCCTATCCAAATAAGACTTCTAGATGTCTTATAACCAAATATTTCTGTTGTTACATCAATAATACATTGCAATACGGGAAGAACAAATATGCCTCCGGGCAGTATAAAAAGACTAATCTTAATAAAGCGATAAATAATGATATTTCCAGCTAGATCAAATGTGATATACAACATCGCTAAAAAAATAATGTATTTTAAAATATTTAAATCTACTTCATGAACTTTTTTATCATTCATTTAAAAACCTATTAATAATATTTATATAATATTTGAGCATCCTCTTAGAAAGCATAGTCTCATGAGATCCGGGAACATTGTGAATAGTTAAATTAGAAATCTTACCCCATCCATTATCTTGCTTTTCTATGCTTGATATATGTTGAAGTAATTCTGCTGCTTTAAAGAGTATAACTTTTGTATCAATATATTGATATTGATATTTTTTTAAAATGTAAAATCGTTGATAAATGAGATTTACTAGAGAATCAATAGTATGATTTTCGAAGATATCATCCATTAAAATACTATTATTACTAACTTGATTTGTGATAATTTTGTGTAGAGAGTCTTTATTATTATAAATATCTAGGTGAATAGCCCAAGAATCGAACATAATGATTTGTTTTAATGGATTAGTATTAACTTGTTGTTTTGCTATTTCAAAAGCAATATTTCCTCCATAAGACCAACCTGCTAAGTGGAAATCTGTATCACCACAATGTTGAATTATATTTGAATAATATAAACTGGCAATTCTCTCTATAGTTGAAGGAGTGTTACTCAAACCATAATCAAATAGAGCATATACAGGTACAGTATTATCAATACTATCAGCTAATTCTTGAAAACAAGACACACCACCACCTATTGGGTGAATTAAGTATAAAGGTTTTTTATTCTTCCCCTTTTTTAAACAAACTATATTAGAAGATTTATAGGACTTTCCATTGTAAACAATATCAACGATATCTGCTAACTTTGTTTTATTATATAAAGTACTATTTAAACTATAACATTTTTTTACTTCTAAGAGCATTTCTAAATAGGAAATTGAATCTCCACCAAGAGACATAAAGTCTGCATTATTGTCAATGCTTGATTTTTCTATATTAAGTATTTTGCACCATATATTCTTTATATCTAAAAAGACCTGATTTGGTAATTTAATTTCTTTTTTAGAATGAATTCTTGTATAAGAATAATATTTCTTTATTTTACCAGCATTATTAAAGGGAGTTTTAATGTCTTCTAGAATGATATGTGCATTTGTTCCTCCAATCCCTAAAGAAGATATTAAAGCAGTTTTTTGGTTTTCAAATCTTTCCCATTTTTTTAACTTTCTACTAATAATAAAATTAGAATTATCTAAACCAATATTCTGGTTGCATTTGCTAAAATGAATTTGAGGTGGAATTATAGATGCTTGAAACATTCCGCAAACTTTGATGATACTAGCTAGACCTGATACATGATTTAGATGTCCAATATTTGATTTTACAGATCCTATATAGTATTTATTTTTAGATTTTTTAAATATTTCTTTTAATGCTTCCAGTTCTACATAATCACCAACTGGAGTACCAGTCCCATGACATTCTATATAGTCTATGTTTTGTTTATTTATATTAGCATTAGATATAGCTTTATTTATGTTGGTTACCTGCCCAGTAACGCTAGGTGATGAAAAGCCTATTTTATCATTACCATCATTATTTAAACTATAACCTGCAATAATACCATAGATTTTATTCTTATCATTCAGTGCATCTGATAGTCTCTTTAACACAATAGAAGCCATACCTTCTCCTGGAACTGTACCATCAGCATTAATATCGAATGCACTGCATACTCCACTGTCGGAAAGAATACTATCACTCTTATTGTAATAATATTTAGTTGAATCTCTTAATTTATAGGAGGCTGCAGATATTGCTATGTTACAATATCTTAGTTTTAGATAATTAGATGCATCAATTACACTAGAAAGCGATGATGAACATGCTGTATCTATAAAAATACATGGACCTGTTAAATTTAATGTATAAGCTATTTTGCTTAATGTTAAATTATTAAGTTTAGAATAGTTATCTTTTAAGTCAAAGTTATCATTTATTGATGTTCCAAATAATCCAATATCTTTGCCAGCATAATTATAAATATTTGCCATGTATAGTGATTTTGTTATAACATCTGCAAAAGATTTAGTTTCTGAAGATAAACTAATGTTAGCCTTAAATGATTTGTTCTGCTTAAATTTTGGCATTATGCCAGCAGCTCTAACATAAAGTTCACTATTTAAAACTAAATCGGGTAGAGACAGTTTACGACACTTTATTTCATTTAATCTGGTAATACAGTCTTTACCTAAAAAAATATTTTCCCAATACTCTTCTATATTAGCGCTTTTAGGAAAAATTCCAGACAGACCAATAATCGCTATTTTTTCATCATTTTTTTCCATTTTTTAAAGTGTCAACATAACTAGAAAGTTTATTAATTGATGGATATAAAAACATATCTATAACTTTGAGTTTTATTCTAAAAACAGAATTAATTTTACTTATAGTTTTAATAGCCTTAAGAGAATTACCTCCTATATCAAAATAATTACTGTTTTTGTTAATAGCGTTTAAATTAAGCGCTTCTTTCCATATTTTTAATAGTTTTTTACTTGTGCTATTTGCTATAAAACTTGAAGAATTATTATTTCTTAACGATTCTTCAAGTTTTGGTAACTTATGAATATCAATTTTCCCGTTAGAGTTTAAATAAAAAGACTCTACCTGTATGAAATAACTAGGAATCATATATGACGGTAATATGCTTGATAAATATTTTTTTAAGTTATCTACAACTATACTTATCTCTGCTTTATAGTATGCACAAATATACTTAATATTCTTATATTTTAATGTTCCTATATAGCATTCGAGTATACCTTCATATTTTATTAAGTTGACATGAATATCTTCTAGTTCAATTCTGAAGCCATTTATCTTGACTTGATTGTCATTTCTACCTACTATATCAATATTACCATCAGGTAAAAATCTCACAAGATCGCCAGTGTTATATAATTTCGTTGATTGAGTAATACTATTACTTGTACTATCAAAAAATGGATTTTTTATAAATTTATCGCTATTCATATCTTTTTCGTTAAGATATCCTCTTGCAAGTCCATCGCCTCCAAGAAATAATGTACCGATAACTCCATATGGCACTGTATTCATATTATTGTCTAAAATATAGGCTGAAGTATTAGCTATTGGTTTACCAATTGGTACTGACTTGGTCTTAGCGTTATCAATGGATTTAATTTTATAAGTTAATGCAAACGTTGTTGATTCTGTCGGACCATATCCATTTAAAATGTTTTCCGGTCTATAATGTTGAGGTAATGAGGAAATAGCTCTAATCGTTTCAATATTTAATTTATCACCTCCAATAATCAAATTTTTTATGTTTTTAAAAATTTTGATATTTTCATAAGCTAGTTGATCAAATAAACGAGCAGTCAGAAACATATTATTAATATTATTTTTACTTAAATAATTACCAAATTTATTAGCATCTCCTAATATTAAATTATCTTTTAAAATCAGAATACTTGATGAATTAAGTAAAGCTCCCCATATTTCAAATGTTGATGCATCAAATACAGGACTTGAAAGATGGAGAAATGTATCTTCCTTAGAAATGTCTATAAAACTCTGATTTATAGTAAGTCTAATTATACTCTTGTGCTCAATCATTACTCCTTTAGGTTTGCCTGTAGTACCAGAAGTGTACATCACATATGCAAGATTATTGCGGCTCGTAATCATTGGAAGATTTGTTTTTGGATATGATCTAATTTCTTCTAATGATCGATCAATAAAAATATTTTGTGTTTTAGATTCTATAGGGACAAAAAACTTCTTATATTTTGATAGACTAATAATAATCTTGCACGAACAATCATTAAATTTATCTAGAAATCTTTCCATTGGATCAAAAATATCAAAAGGGACATATGCAGCACCTGTTTTTAGTATAGCTAAAAAAGATATAATCATGTTAATTGATCTTTCCATGTATACACCAATGAGAGTATCTGAAGTTAATTCTTCTCCTGTATATGAAAGAAATCTATTTTTAATAGTATGTGCTAGCATATTGGCTTGTTTATTTAATTCATTATATGTCACACTTTGACCATTGTACTTAATAGCAACTGTATCATGATTGTTTTTTACATTATCTTCAAAGCATTTATGGATAGTGGCTATTGGAGGATATTTTATATGCGTGGAATTGAATTTTGATATAATATTTTTCTTTTCCTTTTCTGTTAACATGTTTATCTTGTCAATAGTAAGAGAATCATTATCACAAATTATTGTAAGTATATTTATATAATGAGTAACATACCTATTTATTGTGCTCTTCTTAAAAAGAGAAGAATTAAATTCAAACCTTCCATTTATAGCTTTATTATTTTCATTAATATATAAAGTAATGTCAAATCTTGAAGTATCGTTTAAATAAGGGATATTTTCTATACTAAGATCTTTAAATTCAATATCATTTTTAATTATATTTTCATATGAAAGCATAACTTGAAAAATGGGATCCCTGTTTAAATCTCTATCAACACATATACTGTCCAGTAATAATTCAAAAGGTAGACTTTGATTATCATAACCATTTATACATGTATGTTTGATATCTTCAAGAAGGCCTTTTATTGTCTTATTATCCAGATACGATCTTAACGGAATTGTGTTAACAAAGTTTCCAATTGTTTTTTCTATTCCTCTGTCAACCCTGTTCGCAACAGGAACCCCAACAATAATATCTGTTTGAGATGAGTACTTGCTTAACAGTATTTTATATGCAGCCAATAAAATCATAAACATTGTGCAGTTACTACTAACACATTTATGATAAAGTTTTAATGACACTTCTTTAGGAATAGAGAAGTTTATGACTTCTCCATTATATGTTTTCACCTTTTGTCTGATGTAGTCAGTAGGCAATCCTAAGTTTTTATAACCTTTAAGCTCGCTTTTCCAATATGCTAACTGCTTGTCATATATATCATTATCCATGCAAGTTTTTTGCCACATAGAATAATCAGGATACTGAACTTCTATTGCGCTAAGATTAAGTGTAGTCCCAGTGATTAAAGAATTATAAATTTGAGAAAGCTCAAAGTTAAAATTATCCATTGACCATGCATCAGTAATTATATGATGAAATACAATTATCAATACAAAATACTTTTTATCATAAACATTACAGAGACTGAATTTAAAAAGAGGATATTTTTGCAAATCAAATAAATAATGTGCATCTAATTGAATATTATTAATTAACTCAGAATGCTTAATAGTTTTATAATCAATAATTGTTTTTGATATATCTGAACTTTGAAGAATCCTTTGGTAGATTTCATTATCATTTTTGACTAAATTAACTCTGAGAATATCATGTCTTTCAATTATTTTGAATAGAGATTGATTTAAAATTTTTATATTTAAATTACCAGTTATTTTATATATTGTTGGTATATTATTAATATAATTGACTTGTTGAAAGTCATTCAGAAACCAAAGCCTTTCTTGAGTAAACGATAGGGGGAAATATATACTTTTATCATATTTAGGTATTCTTTCTTTAGGAATAATTTTTACAGATGCTTTAATATGATCTGCTAATTTAGATATAGATTGTATATCAAAAATAATGCTAATAGGGTAATTAGTATTAAATATATCATTGATCCTAAGAATCATTTGAGTGGCTGTAATCGAATTGCCACCAATATCAAAGAAATTATCGTAAATACTAATATTCTTATAGCTAACAATAGATTCCCATACACTATACAACGTTTTTTCATATTCATCCCTTGGTTTTGATATGATATTATACTTTTTACTTTTCGGTAAAGGCAGCATCTTTGTATTTACTTTTCCTCTATCAGTAAGTGATATAAAATCTAACTTAATATAAAAATGTGGATGCATATATTTGGGAAGATACTTATTTATGACTTTTACTATTTCATCTACTTTTATCTTTGAAGATGAAACATAGTAACATATTATACTTTTCTGAAGACCATCATTAAGGATATTTATTATACAATCATCGATCCCGGAAATGTTACTTATTACTGTCTTAATCTCATTTAGCTCAACTCGAAAGCCTCGAATTTGCATTTGTGTATCAATTCTTTGTAGGAAATCCAAATTTCCATAAGTATCCCACTTAACTAAATCTCCAGTTTTATATAATATTTTTTCCCCATTGTAATCATTATGTTCAATATAGCTAATTCCATCCAGATTCAATTTGTTAAGATATCCAAGAGAAAGACAGTTCCCACCAATATAAAGCTCCCCTGGTACACCTATGGGAACTAAGTTTTTATCCTTATTTAAAACGTGTACTGAACAGTTCTCAATAGGTTTTCCAATACTTGGAAAGTTCTTAATATTATCATTGTCAAGTTTAAATATAGTAACAACATGTGTTTCAGAAGGACCATACTGATTATATACGGTGTAATTGCTTTCTTGTAAAAATAATTTAAATCTATCATTAATATATAACTTATCACCTGAACAAATAATATGTTGTACACACTTTGGAAAACTATTTAAAATGGGACTTATTGATGATAGTAACTCCATAATAGCAGGTGGTAAAAATAACGTATTAATACATTTTTCTTCAATAAATTTTAATAATGCCACTATGTCTGTTTTTATCTGATTTGGCAACATAACAAGCTCTCCACCGCTAAGTAATGATGAAAATACTTCTTGAATAAAAACATCAAAAGTATTTTCGCTATATTGCAAAACCCTATTACAACAATTTATCCCTGTATTGTTGATTTGGTGTTGAATTAAATTTGAAATAGTCAAATGTGGTATAATCACACCTTTAGGCTTCCCTGATGAACCTGATGTGAATACAATGTAAAGAGCATCACTAGATAAACTTGGAACACATTTAAAGTTATTGTCTAAGGACTTTAACAAATTATCTACATCAACTCTTATAGTTTGTAAATCAAAAAAATCGGTTCTAACAGAACCATTATCAGGCAACAGAACTACATCACTATTTAACTCTTTAAGAATATGAGATAACCTTGCTTCTGGCCAATTTGATGAAATAGGTACAAATGCTTTTCCTACTTTTAATATAGCTAAAATACTAATTACAATATCTACATCTCTTGACTCTGTAATAATAGGTAAGTACTTAATGTTTTTATTATTTTTTATTACTAAAAGCAGCTGTTTTGCTAAATTGCTCGATGCTAGATCTAAATCTCTATATGTGAGTTTATAATTTAGTGAACTTATTGCAATTTTATTCTTATTTAATTTTACTGAATCTATAAACAATCCTACAACGGAACAATCTTTATACAGCGTGTTTTTGTAATTAATATGCTCGAATTGTCTGATCTGTTTTTCTTCTTTTATCTTAAAATCAGTTATAGTTGGGCTAGAATGGTTCAAAAGTTGTTCAATAATAAAAACATAATTATCAGCCAATAAACCAATGATAGTAGCCCAGACAATATTATCTTTATACTCAATAATAGCTTCTATATGTTTATTAGTATTTTTTAAAATTAAGCTTAAATCGAACTTTGCTGTTCCACTCTCTAGATGTATAAATTTTGAGCTAACGTTCTTAAAGTTAAAATTTTCTTCAACATAATTATTTCTAAAAACAAATATACTGTTATATATTGGATTACATTTATCTTTTCTATTGATGTTAAGCTTGTCTATTAAGACATTAAAAGGTAAATCTGAATTAGATAATAAATCTAATGACTCATTTTTGACTTGATTCAAAAATTCTATAATAGATACTTTTGTTATTTCCAACCTTAAAGGCATTGTATTAATAAAGTAGCCAAACACATTTTGTGTTTTTTCATCATTACGAACTGATATTGGGGTTCCAATAGTAATATCATATTGATTTGTATATTTATTAAGAAGAAGAAAGTATGCTGCTGAGAAAAAAGTAAATAAAGTTAATTCGTGCTTTTTACAAAAACTTTTCACTTTTTTATAAATGATGCCATCAATTCGGAAATTATATTGTTTTCCTCTGGGTGTGATCTCATCAATATTGTGTGTTTTTGGTATCTCTAATTGTTGAAAATCTCGTAACTTATTTTTCCAAAACATTATTCTATTATTACTTAATGATACACGATCAAGTTGAGTTCGTTGCCAAATAGTACAATCTGAATAATTAATTGAATTTTTACTCAATACAATAGTTTTGTTTTCAGTGATGGTATTGTAAAGACTTGAAAGTTCAGTGAAAAATATTTCCAAGGATTGATCATCACATATAATATGATGAAAATTTATTACCAATATATATTCATTACAGCCAATTATAAACAGTGTGAATCTAAACGGTAATTCTTTAGATAATATAAAGGGTTTATTTACTTCTTTTAATATTTGTTCTTTGTATATTTTCTTTTCAACATTCCTTACAATCAGGATTTTATAGTTGTTAGTGTTTTTTTTACTAGAAGTAATATATGGGATACTGTTAATTTCTTTTAATAAAGAATATAACACCTTATGCCTACAAACTAATTCACTTAAACTTTGCTCTAAAGCTTCAATATTTACCTTACCGTTTAACTGAATAGCTAACGGTACATTGTACGAAGTGTCATTACTGTTGAGTTTATAAAGAAACCATAAACCTTCTTGGTATGGAGAAATTTTTATATTATGATTGTTGCTTCTATTTTGAGAGAGCAACTTAGCCCCCTCCACTTTTTTCTCTTTGATTTTTTTGTTTATCAAAGTTATTTGTTTTTTTATCGTTTGATTCAATAATATATTTTTTAGACTTAAATCAATATTAAATATTTTCTTAATTTTATTGGTTAACCTTATTGCTATTAATGAATCTCCTCCAAGCTGCGAAAAGTTATCATTAATATGAACAGATTTTAAATTTAACAACTCTAACCAAAGTGAAGAAAGAACTTTATCTATTTTATTGATTTCTCTATTAATCGATTTATTACACTCAGTATAAGGATTAGGTAGTAATTGACTATTGATCTTACCACTGGTACTTAGCGGAAAAGAATCCAGTTCGATCAATTGTGCAGGGATCATATATTTGGGAAGTTTATTAATTAAATAATTATAAATAATGTTTTTTAGATCTGGTTCATAAATCGAATTAGTGAGAAATTTGTTTAAAAATATTTTGCGGTTAATTTTATTGTTGTCAAAATGTAAAGATTTATCAAAATCAGCAATATCCTTATAAAAAGTTAAATTAAAACAAAATTTATTGGAGATGGAAAGACTAACATATATTTGATATTCATAATTTAATGCCAGTTTATAAAGCTCGTTTATTGAATAAATTTCCCCAATACTAACTCGAGACTTATCAAATGTTTTACAATAAAAAATAATTCGTTTATTAGGGTAATTTTTTATATGAACATTTTTTTTGCCAGAGTTAAGAAGTTTATCAATATTAATATTGTTTTTAAAAGTTAACCACTCTACTTTTTTTTTTATGCATGACTTTATAACTCTTTTTATATGTATAATAACATCATACCTATATGAGTTCATTTCTGTATTAAATAAACCAACTTTAGGTAGAATTTCTATAAAATCAATATTAGGGATAGAATCTTTGAGGCTTAAAAAATATTCAGGTGATATTAGTAATTCATTTTCGTTTATTTTTTTTTGATTTATAAATTGACTTGAGTCATGCTTATTTGGTGAATTATTTCCTGCATAAGTATTTATATAAATTGATTTATAAAATTCTTTTTGTAATCTTAAATCTCTAATATCGCCAATAAAGATTACCCCATTGGATATTATTTTAGCAATATTTAATATTACAGAAAATAAATATGATGTATCAGGAAAGTATTGAAGTACTGAGTTTAGAATTATTGTATCAAAATTTACTTTTTTAAATATTCCAAGCTTATTACTAACTTCATCCGCATTTATAGTTTGCAGGTGAATATTTTTAATTTTGTGATTTTTTATTTTTTTTGTTAAATTTTGAATAGCTAATTCTGAAAAATCTGTCCCATAGTAAAAATCACATTTTTTAAATAATGACAATGCAAGTAACCCAGATCCACATCCTATTTCAAGGATATTCCTAGGGTTATATTTACAAATACGATCAATCGTATTCAGCCTCCACTCTTCTAACTCCTCTATTTTATACTGCTTTAAGGTATATGAACTTATCCAGCCTAAATAGTCAAAATATTTATTTTTAATATCTAATTTTTTGTATTTCTCTGTGTAAACATTCTTCCAGGAAGAAATTTTTTCTTTTTGTATTCTTTCAGAACTGTCAATATTTTTCCCTACGGGTATAAAATAAGCAAGAATATAGTTCTTATCTTTAATATTTATACATTTTACTACACACTCTTTTATAAATACATGCTTTCTTAGAACAGATTCAATTTCACCAAGTTCTATCCTGTATCCATTTACTTTCACCTGCGTATCATTACGACCTATAAATTTTAAATTTCCATCTTGCATCCACTCTACAAGATCTCCGGTTTTATATATTTTTAAATTTCTATTTAATTGGATATCTTCTTTAGTGGCAAATAGATTCTTAATAAATCTATCTCTAGTTAATTCATTTCGTCTATAATATCCTCTAGATAAACCATCTCCTCCAATATATAATTCACCAACTTTTCCACTTTTTTCTATAAGATTATTCTTAGAATCTACAATATAGGTTTCTTGATTCGTTAAAGCTTTCCCATATGGAATACTATCCCATGTACTATCAAATCTATTAATATGAAATAAAACCGACCATATAGAACACTCTGTAACACCTCCCAGGCTATATATGTTATTAAAACCTTTATTATAAAGATATTGAATAGTGTGAACAGATAATCTATCTCCACTAAGCATGATAGCCTTCATCTCTTTAAGGTAATTAAAATCCTTTACTTCATCAACAAGAAGATCAAATAATTGAGGTACAGAATTCCAAATTGAAACAGTATGGTTTTTAATCAGCTTTAGAATATGTATAAAATCTAGTCTTTTACTTTTTGCAGGAATTACAGTACAACCTCCTGTTATTAACATTCCAAAATAATCATAAACTGATAAGTCAAAACTTATACTTGAAATCATAAGTGTTCTGTCAGTTTCATTTACATTAAAGCGACGGTTAATATCTAGTAAAGTATTTAAAATTTTCTCATGTTCAATCATTACTCCTTTAGGTTTGCCCGTTGAGCCTGATGTATAAATCATATAAGCTAAATCAATGGATTTATTTATTAAGTATGGATTTTGATTTGATGATTTCTTTATTTCGCAAGAATAGTCATCTATACTAATAGGCAGCATATCGTTTTTTGAAAAGTAGACTAATTCAACATTCCTCACGGAGGATGTGAGAATAAGTTTACATTCACTGTCTTCTATTTTAAACCCAAGCCTATCCTTAGGATCTTCAATATCAAAGGGGACAAAGGCAGCACCTGATTTAATGATAGCTAAAATACTCACAAACATATCTATAGATCTGTCCATAAATAAACCAATAAGAGTGTCACTACGAATTTTTTTATGACAAAAGTTTAAATATTCTGCACGAATTATATGCGCAAGTTTGTTTGCTTGATTGTTTAATTCACTATAAGTTATTATTTCATTTTCAAAGATAATAGCTATATTATCAGGCGTACATTCTACTTGTTGTTCAAATATTTCCTGGATAGTATATTTGGATATTTTCATTTATTCTTTGTACCAAATTAAACAACAATGTTTATTTTTCTTTTAAATATTTAGATAATCTAGTATATTTATAGTATAGGAAATTTCTTTTTTTCGAGGCTGCAGCCTGTTAATAACTTAGAAATGAGCTATTTTTAGCATCATGATTTTTAATGCAGATGCTTCAGATAATGTATATAAAAAAATTTTAAGAGATCATTGGGTAGATTTC
>PVBE010698564.1_pt1 | contig 16180 bp, 18 predicted proteins | sample 1631181 | NCBI WGS metagenome assembly PVBE01 (sample SAMN08397723, study PRJNA350692) | Marine metagenome, whole genome shotgun sequencing project. | isolation source: water | place: Pacific Ocean | collected 2012-04
ATGAAGAAGAAAGTCGTAAATGGCACAAAATCATGTTAGATATTGTTGAAGAACTTCTACAACAACTACAACTTCCCTACAGATTGCTCCAATGTTGCACAGCGGACTTGGGTTCCAAAAATGCTGACATGATTGACTTAGAATGTTGGATGCCTTGCCGTGGCGAACTCGATGCAAATGGAAAACCAACTGGAGATTGGGGCGAAACGCATTCTGCTTCTCGCCTTTACGATTATCAATGCCGACGATTAAATATGCGGTACCGAGATGAAGATGGAAATACTGTTTTCGCGCATTCTCTCAACAACACCGTGCTCGCAAGCCCACGAATATTAATTCCATTACTAGAAATGCATCAACAGCGGGACGGTTCTGTCACAATCCCTCAATGCCTACAGCCATATATGAATGGATTGAAAGTACTAGAACCTAACATGGCATCTGCAAACACATGAACAAAGAGGCAATTCCACTTGCAATTCGAAGGCACAATCTTGTAGCTACAGTTCGAAGCACACTTGGAGATACAGATGCCGTTGTTGGAGTAAGCGGAGGCGCCGATTCAATCGCTTTACTTCTATTGTGTTGCTCTGCGGCTATGCAGGAATCAGCACAGTTCAAAATTGTTGCCGCTCATATCAATCACGGTCTTAGACCTGAAGCAGATAAAGAACAGCAATTAGTCGAACAACTTTGTGCACAAATTGGAATTCACTGTGTAGTTAAACATGTACAAGTTATTCCTATCAATAGTAGCATCGCCGCTGGGGCTAGAAAAGTGCGGTACAAGGCACTGGAGGAAGTTGCAAGTGACGCAGACATAAACACCGTAGCAGTTGCACACCATGCTGAAGATCAACTTGAAACAATGCTAATGGCTCTATGCCGTGGTGGCGGTCTTCGAAAACTTTCTGGCATGGCATCTGTTCGACCTTTAACTTCACAAATTGCATTGTATCGCCCTCTTTTACACGTCGAAAAAAGAGAACTTATAAGTATTTGCGAATTAGCAAAGGTGAGTTGGTGTGAAGATCCTTCTAATAAGAATCCTTCTACACCGCGAGGTCGGCTTCGAAATGACGTTATTCCTATCATCAGAGAACTATGGCCTGCCGCAGACAAACATGCTTCAAATGCATCGACAATATTACATGCTGCAGCAGATTCATTTGAATCATCCGTGGCATTAGGTACAGAGTGGGAAAGAACTGAGTTAACAGAACTACCTAGCCCTGTAATCAGTGCAACCCTTCAAAAAGCGGTTGGGGATTGTGCAACCTTTGAGATTATTCAATCCATAACTTCTGCTGTGGAGGATACAAGTACTCACCCAAGAACTTTCCAACTCAGCAAAGCATGTAGAGTTGAAGTAACTGCACACAGTGTTTCAGTTATTCATTCATAACTTGCTGGGCCAGACATCACAACTTCACCGTTATTGTTGTAATGGTATGTAAGCGTACCACCGATGGAAGAAACATAAAAAGGACCTTCTTTGCCTGATGCAACAAATACAGATGCTCCACCTGTCCCTGAAGCGTGCGTATTGCCAACTCCTCGTTCAAAAGAAGCACAAGTTGCGTATTGCTCTCCCTCCCTGCGAGCAAAATGCACATTTATTCCTTGAGGACAAATAGGATGCGTAGCAATAAGTTTGCCGAGTTTTTCACGCAATTCTAACGGGTCATCCCCTGTCCAATAGACCGCATTCGGATTTCCCATGTCCACATATACAAGATGAGGAAAATCAGGATGCTGATTATGTTTTTTCTTAGGAACGGTTAATGTAACCTCAACTTCATTGCAATCGGTTCGTACAACACATGTATGAAATCCAGAAAGTGTACGAATTAAAACATGATTACTCTTTACAAGTTTACTCCTTACCAGATGCAATGCGACACACCGCAAGCCGTTCCCGCACTGCTGCGCTTCACTTCCATCAGCATTAAAAATACGCATGAACGCATCAGAATCTTTATCAGATTGAACTAGCAGCAAGCCGTCGGCACCTTGCAATTTGTCTAAAAACAAGCTTGGTTCATCGGCACCAACATGAATTAAAAACCGGTTGCTTGCGCCATGCATACGTACATCATGTTCTAACTTCATACAACAAATCCAACAAACATAATAATAAGTAATGCAATCTTAATTTTCTTCACTTTTTTGTTAATTGGAATCTCTAAAAGATGGCAACCAACTAATGATTGCAATTTAGACTTCCTAGATTGTATTGAGCCGTGCAAAGGATCATTCGTGTCAGCATTGATGCTATGGGTTTGTGCAATTGTTTCCAAAGCGTTTGTCATAGCATTTGCAGCATCTTGTGTAATTACTTCACTTCCTTGGCTGAGAGAAAGATTTGTAATTGAATAGGCGTCTGCTTGCTCTTCAAATTGCCGTGAAACTCCAACAATTGCACCCACAACCAACATAAGTTGGAGTACATATATGTACCCACTAGAAACATCGAATCCTAATAGAACGAGGACTTTTGTTGACCAAACAAGCGTACAAACAAGTGTAATTATCAAAAATGGAATATGCCAATATTTATGATGGCCGAATTCGTGAGAAGTCACAGCAAGTAACTCTTTTTGGTTCAAGTGGCTGATGAGTTTATCTGTCAATATAATTGATTTTGGTTGAAACAATATACCCATTGCAAGTGCATTCATAATTCGCTGATGGGTGTTCCAGACAAGCACATTTGCATTTCGAATTCCTGCTCGCATAGCACCTTCTACAATTAAAGTGCGTAGTTCAAAGTTCTTCATTTGCTTCGCTGGAAGTATCATAGTTATTAGCCAAGGGGCACAAGCCAACAGGAATAAAAATGCGGCTACTTCCATCATCTCAGCATATTCAATGGGTATATTTACTACTGATGTTGCAACATGGCGTAAACCAAAAAACAAAAATACAGGTATAAATAATAGAAGGAAATCCAAACGCAATCGGTATGTCGCTATAGAAAATCTATTCTTGGAAGGTGCTGTTACAAGCCACAGACTAAACAACCAGAAGATCGCTGGAAAAAGAACAATGGCATCGCCGACAATCACTTTGTAACCAACAATGCTATTTACTGTGGCTTCCAACGGAAAAAACAATACTGAACTACCCCAAGAAAGAAGAATGGCATACGTTGCATATAGTTGCGTACCCCTTGTCTTCTTTGCGTAAATTGCAGATACAACAGCACCACACGGAACAAAAAACAATAACAGAACCAGCCAGAGGTATTCAGGTATATTTGAGTCGATTCCTCCCTTGTCCGAAACTAGTAGGATAATGAGCAAATAAATGGAAATAGGGCGAAACATTACTTAGTAATTGTTCCTAAATCAACAACAATTCCAGAGTGTCGGTAATAATCTACGTTCATAGTATTTTTATTTACGAATGTAAACACAAGACAGTTTGCTCTAGTGTTAGTTGCATAATTTTTATCACCCATTCCTGGCCCTGCGTGATCACCATTGCGATATTCTTGTGCGTGAAAGTGGAAATGAAAGAGTGCTGTGTATGCGGCATCAAACATATCCTGAGAGGCATTAAACCTTCTGTCATGATGGCGGATTTTTGGTTCAAATTCTTTAACTTCAAATCGTCCTTGCTTATCAAGTGCTATCACGCCACCGTACTCTGTAGTTTCATCTTCATGGTCACGTATTGCGAAATCAAACAAATGTTTTTTGACTTGTGGCACGTCCATCGCTTTAAGTGCAATTTCAATTGCGATAGCATCGCCCCATGTTAATTTTGATTTGTGTGTTCTTAGCAACTCTGTACCATGTTGATAACCGCCACCACCCTCTCTTTCATAATAGTGTTTCTTACCCTGTATTTTTGCTTCAACAAATGAAACAATTTCAGGAGTAGTTCTTGCAAGTGAACCGGCTGCTCCATGCCTCTGCAATGAAACTGCAATTGGAATATCTCGCATTTCTAAGTTGTCGCGTTTTTGTTCACTTAATTGGTCTAGTGTTTCGATTGCTTCGCTCCAGAAGGATTCATAGTCTGGTTTTGCAAGTTCTCTTATCCACAATATTTCTTCACTGCGGCGAGGAACTATTCCTAAATCATTCATTGCTTTGCGTAAATCCATAAGGAACGAGTCTTCATCTGTAACCAAATGGCTATTTAACAATTCAATAAGTCGATCTCGTTTGGCAAGTCGATGAAGTAATTCCCAACAACGGGTTCGATATCCTTGTTTCCATATTTTGTTAGATTCAACAAGTGAAGTAAAAACCATATCAACTACATTTTCTTCTCCAACTAACTGAACAAGTGCTTTGTATTCTGGGCGCTTCGATTCTTCGGAAGTGTTTGACGTAAACCGAGCCCATGAACTAATCAATGCTTCGTCAAGTTCTACAACCTGCTCAGTGGCAATCCACTGACACAATTCTGTAAGCCAACCCCAGTTGCTCATTCGTGGAAGTTGTTGACGAATAATACGAGTTGTACCAGTTCGATCATGTGTCCAAAGTCGATTCAACGCCTCCATTCTCGCATCGTTTGAATATCCATAAGACCATAACATTCTTTGAAGCGATTCTTTATACTCTGGGTTATCAATCCCAACTTGAGCATCAAGCATCGTCATCGCTTGAATATGAACTGATGAAGAGCGACCTGTTTCACCCAGTGTTGCACTAGGATTAGTTAGCGTGCTTTGAGAACATTGCAATAGAAATATAAAGGGAATAATTGTACATAAACAGCGTATCATGCAGCACAGTGTACTATCGAATGCAAAGCAACCGACTTCAGCGTACCATTTAGCAATATGAGCAATACAAACGACTCGCCAAATAGCAAGAAGTTCAATGAAGTAGCAGGTGTAATTGAACTCATCAGACCTTCAATTCAGGCAGATGGTGGAGATATTGAACTGGTTTCTGTTGACAATGACGGCGTTGTTTCTATTCGTTTTCTTGGCGCTTGCATAGGGTGCCCATCTCTGGACATGACGTTGCAAGGTGGGATTGAACAAACGTTGAAAGAACGAGTTGAAGGCATAACTCTCGTCCAAGCTATTGATTAGCCAATATACGCAACACATTGCCTTTAAAGGGGTTGCAATGCCATTTCTTGCTTATTAGTAGATTTATTTCGACAACTTTGCTAGGATATATAGTTGGTGGTTCGCGCAGGCCGCGCGGTATTTCTCAAATGGAAGTGGCGACAGGAGGTTCGCATTATGCTTGTAATTACACGAAGAGAAGGCGAAGAAGTTGTTATTGGGAATCCAGCAAATCCCATTGGAGTCATCCGTATTGCCTCTATCAAAGGCGATCGGGTCAGAATCGCACTTGATTTCCCTCGCGAAATCCCAGTACACCGGCGAGAGGTTGCAACTGAAATTGCAAAAACCGGTCCCTCTATCGCTGGGAAAATCCGCCCTGCTTCAAACGAATAACAGAAAATAAGAAACGCCCTTTTGTAGTGAGGACATTCACGCAATAAATCGACGTGGCTGTCTCACAAAGCAAGTCTGCGAGCAAAAAGTGACTGTCACTAGAATTTAAAAGGCCCGCGGCATGTGGTGGGTCATGCCGAGGGCCAAAAGGGAAGGTGGTCGAATATTTCATTCGACCGACTTGAGGAAAAGTTCTCGACTCAACTAAGAGCCGAGAACCATATTTGATTAGTACCGTGCGTCCATGCAGGTACTTTCTCGTTGGCGAATCATCCTTGACTCGCACTCTGCAGCGTTAACTGCGTCTATTTCAAGCAAGGTGGAAGCATCGTCCGTAATGCAAGCCCCCTTGCGAACCGAGCGTCCCTGCTCAGTCATAGAAATCGGTGTTGTAGCCATCATTGAGCAGATCCCCGTCTCGATTGCGCTTGCTTGCTTGCTCGTGCCATATATTCGTGCAACTTGGAACGTTTGGCTTTTATTTGCTCCCACTGTTGCTCGTTCATCACTTCTACGTGGTCCCCAACTCCTAAGACATGCGCTTGCCCTGTTAATTCTGCTAATTCGAGGAGTGATTCGGGTAATCTGATTCGACCCTGTTTGTCGATTTCTACTCTTCTTGATTGGGAAAAAAGAATCTGCTCGAATTCCATAACATCCTCGTCTGGAAAAAGAGTTTGCTCCATCGCGCTTGCTTTCTTCTCGAATACTTGTTCTGGTGAAAGCCAAATCACTCCGTTGGGACCTGGTGATGCGTACATAAAACCCGACATAAACCCTGCTCGCATATCTGTTGGTACAGATATTCGCTGCTTTTCGTCGATAGATCGTTCTGTTTCGCCTGTAAATAACATTGTGTGGTTTCTGGTTCTTCATTACCAATCGTCCCCACATTACCCCACCTTTCCCCATTTTGCAACACTTTTATAAAAAAAGGTGAATAGTATCGTTCTCGGACGTTGCTTTTTATTGATTTTGTGGCACTCTAACTACCGTTGGGACAAGGAGTTCCAACGTTTTGTTATAGTGCAAATAAATCATGACACAGCAGCCGAACAATCCACAATTAATCCACAATGCTCTGCGGAGCATTCCAAACGCAACCTTTGTGCTGACATGCAAATATGAGCAGCACCGCGATGGGATTATTACGAAGTGGGTTCAGCAATGTAGCACAGAGCCACCAATGCTTGTTGTTGCAATCACGAAGGGGCGGACGATTGAACCGATGCTTCGCGATGCTCGTGCATTTGCTCTCTGCATGGTTCCACCTAATGACCGAACAGCATTGCGACTATTCGGAACCGATCATGAACCAGATGAAGACCCCCTTCTTTCACTTTCAACCAAGATGTCCGTAACAGGAATGCCAATATTGCAAAGCTCTATTGTTTGGTTTGATTGTAAACTCGAGGGGCACCTTTCTCCAGATGCGGATTGTCGACTTTACCTTGGTCAAGTACTTGATGCACATATTTGCGACAAGAAAAAACTTACCTCACTAAGTGAAACTGCTATTCAAGCACCTATACCCGATGCAAGAAAAGCCCCCCGCTCAAGCGCTAAAAAAATTACTCGGAATTACAAACAGTAATTACATTCCTCTGTACAAACGCATCTGAAGTCCATCAATAAATCGTGATGGTGTTGCAATTGAACGAACAGTTTCCACTCGTAGAGCACACTTATGCTGATGCCTATCTGAATCTTGTCCTATATCCAACATCCAACCACAAACTTCAATGTCATCACGAGCCCAAGCAAGTTGTGACCCAATAGCAGGAAGCGTTGCAACAGGATGCGAACTACCAATTGCAAGTGGAGTTTCTTCCCAAGCGGCACTAAGAATGTCGAGTACCCCACAAGACGAATTGTAGGGCGCAGGCGCTGGACACCACGCACAATCTGCAACATGTATCACATCAACTTGTCGTAGTAACAACGGCATTTCCTGAACCATGTCATGGATTCCACAACCCATAGCCGATTTGACAAGTTTCGAATGATCTCGATAGGTTCTTGGAATCACAAACAACGCCTTTTGTTTCGCTGCTCTCAACCGTATTGCCATGGAAATGATGTCTTTCCATGAACCCATGTCACCAATAATACTCACAAGTAATGTGTCAGAAGAAAAGTTTAATAACTCAAGTGCCTCTGTTCGGTTAACGACCATAGATGTTGGTTCTACTCCAATTATTTGTTCGCCAATACATGAAGAATGCAAGCCCATTTGCATTGCTGCACGCGAAGATGCTTCACTTGTAGGAATAATTGTAAGCCCACTGTCGCATCGATGTTGACAATCCACTTCATCTATAAAACCATACACGTCACACTCTAACTCGCACATGCTAACAATTGCCGTTGCATGCCATCCCCAAGCAAGTATCTTATCTGAACTTGTGTATTGTTTTTTTTGAATATATGAAAGAAGACGTTTGTGAAGTGTTTTCGATTTGTTGCGTACACCACTCAAAGAACCTACAACAGGTATACCTTGGTCTTTGAGTTGTTGCGCTTCATCCAATCCACCAATTATTACAACTTGATGCTCTTTCTGTCGAAGTTTGCGAATAGTCAATCGCATCAAACCAATAAGCGATGCTGAAGTCGTAAAATGAGAGGGAGTAATGATGTGCAACATCTGCACTAATCACTTTCTTTCTAAATTCTCGCCCAATCGCCCAACCGTATGGTCATAAAAAACTTTTGCTATTGAATCGCCAAGTTTTATTGCAAGTTCTTCAGCAAGTTCTCGAGCTTCTGAGCCAGACGTTACACGGTTAGCGGACACATGCGTCATACTTTCAGTAATACTAAAGGCCTGTTTTCCAACTGGAAAAAGCCGTGTTTTATTATCGACATCAATAACACGAATGCTACAAGTAGTTCTGGGGTTTGCCGTTTGACCATCGCTTGTCAACCCAAATGCTATCATTTCCACATAGATAACAACTGAAGCGTCAACAGCCTTTCCTAATTCATCAACTGGCAATGGTTTATTGTATTTGTCATTAGTTGCACTTACACGGATAACATCACGGGGTGAAATCATTGTTGTTACTATTTTCTCGGACAGCAATTTGTTTGTTGCTTGCTCAGCAATAACTCGTCGAAGGCGAACTGGATGAAGTACGTTTCTTCGATCATCAACAAAAACTACGGTTGGGACATCCGGAAGTACATACATTGCTTCTTGCTCAGGGTCTGGTGTTGTAACGTACGCAACTACTGAAGCGATGTTACAGGAAAACAACATGAAACATGTACATACAATCGCTATCGAGACGGTAATGGTTTTCATTTTTCTAACTCCGGTCTATATCGATCAGGATGTTTTGGCTCTTCATGGAAGTAAAATAACCATGAGGTTTTCTTAATAAATTCGCTTAACAAGCCCTGTTGAATAGTACTCTCTTTTTCTTCTTCACGGCTCAATACAGAAGGGCGTTTTGGAAACTCAGCAGTTATTTCGTATGAATCTGCAAAACCATCATGTTCATAACTATCTGCTTCGATAATACCAACCATTGCTGAGCAGCGGCCTTCCCAAAGCCACGCATTGCCGGGAGGTGTTAATGAGTAATTTTGTAAATCAATAAAAACCACACGATCAACGCCTAAAGATTTTGCGATATCTGTCGAAGGCATTGCTGACCACTGTTTGGTTTCAAATTGCCAACGCGCTACTTCATCTGGACGAACCACCTCGACATTCGGTACATTTTTTGCAATTCGTGCTGCAACTGCGCCTGCTATTGCCGTTGACACGCCAGGATGCTCATAATGAATTGCAAGATCTGTATCAATCACAACTGCAACTTTGTACCCCTCAAGAGAATACTCCTCGGGCTTTTCAATTAACATTTGGTCTTCCATTGCCTGCTTACCATGACCTATAAAACCAAGAATGCCGCAACCAGATTCAAAAGTAGTGATGAAAATTGTCAAAAGAAGTATGTAGATTCGTTTCATATAACGCCCTTGTATAAAAGGATTTTAAAGCCCCAAGAGAAGATGAAAAGAGCAATCAAAAGAAAAAATATCCTAGATGGTCGAAAACGATAAAGCAGGGGTTGAAATGAATACCCAGTAATGCCTGTCACAAATCCACCTACCGCTACAAAAAAAGTAATAAAAGCAAGAATCAGGCCCAGTGGTTGCGTCATAAACGCTGTTGGGAACTCGCCTCGCACGGTATGGCTCCAAGCGGTGGTCATCCCACATGTTGGACACGGGACGTCGGCTGCGAGAATCCATCCGCATTCAGGAAGCCCTAGTTGGCGGTGTGTCCCAACACCCTCTCTAGATGGATTCAGTATAAATGCAACAGAGAGAAGTACTACAGACATAAGCGCCACTCCGAAGGCGTGGACTCGCCTTGTTCGCTCAGATTTCTCAGGGACAATGATCTTACTTATTCCTTCTTGTTCTTCCACAATTGATACAGGATACCCGCCCTTGATCTATAGTGGCATAAATTGTGGAATCGAAAAATACCCCCAATTCACATGCATTAATTCAGCGGAGTACAGAAAGTACCTTTATTGCCTTCAACTTCGACTTCTGCTAGAAGATGCAGTCGAATTCCACTTCCATGCAAATCTGCAACTGAAACTGCGTTATCGGTAAAAAGGTGTTGTACTGGAGATTCAGATGCAGTCAATTGGAGCCCGCCACATGCCATCGCAAGAAGTGTTTGATGGCGAACCGTCCAACCCACCACGATTGACGCGCCTCTCAAATCATCTGCATTTGCAAGCACGTGTAATCGACCGCTCCCGTCAACGGCAAGTTCAACATGTTCATGTTCCGGGCAACGGGCAGAAATTGAAAGTAAACCTTCGATGTATGAAGAAAATCCACTTGCTTTTTCTACAGCATCCGCTTCGGCAATTTCATCGAGTTCTTTAACAACTTCATGTACATCCATTGTCTCTTCTACGCTTGCTTTAAATCGATGTGTTGTTGGCAATTCGTTTTTATTACTATCTTGTTCTGTTTTTGCTCTCAAACGACTCATTAAATCAACGACGTTACTTGACCGAGCAAAAGTAACTTGAGATTGAACTTTACTCGTGCTATTCATTGCGGGTAGCGGCTGGCCAATTTCAATATTCATTCCAAGTTGGTGGTGCGCTGTTTGAATTATTCGACTAGCTGCATCACTCGATGCACGTTCTTCTGCACCAACAATAACAAGGCGAATTGGAGGAAGAGATTCGCTTTCCCCTGTTGCAGCAATAATTCCCTTGAGTAACCGGTATGCACCAACAACTGCTGCCTGATCTGCACCCGAAAGAAGAGTAACACAGTCTGCATCACAATGAAGTAATGAAGTTGGATCAGCATCTGATGGTGGTTGAACAATCCAATTTGTTATTGGAGTGTCAACTCTTTCAATCACATCCTCAATCGAATTGCACGCAGTTAAATCAATATGCCCCGATTGACCAATCGCTGCAACATCAATGGTTTCTTCATGCATTCTTACAAGCATTGCTGTGGCTTGTTGTGATTCTCGCCCAGCATACGGAACAAGCCATAACCCACCTTGAACAGGTAAATGTGCTGGCAAAAGCAATTCAATCGTTGCACTTGATGGTGAATCAGTGCTTGTGGTAAACAACTCCGCGAGTTGGGCATATTGCTCAGAACTCGGAGGCATCGCTACCCTCTTGAGGATTTATCCGACCAATTACTGGGGATTGTTGCATACCTGAAAATGCCCCAACTCGCCGTGCAAGTTCGGCGGCTCGACCACCTTGAGCCTGCGTAACTTCAACAATAGGAGTTGGGATATAAATATCTTCAAGCCATTGGACAAGTGCTTCAAAATCTTTGTCGGCTTCGCTTTCTGGAGCAAAATCACAAATCGGTTGACCAAAACTTGCTGCTTCGCGAAGTGTTTCATGATCACGAATAACAACGGGTGCAACTTCGGGCGAAAAGGATTCTCGCAATCTTTGTAATAGAGTTTTTGCTAATGGAGAAGATCTATGGATTGAAGGAATAATTCGGCATGGAAGTGGTTTGCCAATTCTCGCAATAAGCGCGTCGACTGTTTTACGTTGCCGACGAGCCCCTCGAAGAGAAAAGTAGCCTGTTTCAACTGGAATCAACGCCTCTGAAGATGCTCTCAAAGCGTTGTACGTCAATAACCCAATATTTGGGGGGCAATCGATGACGCATCGATCAAAGTCGTTACTCCACAGTTTCAGCACTCCCTCAAGCCGTCTATCACAATCGGGCATCTTGTGTAATGTGCTACTGGGTGCTTCAAGCGCCGTTAACATCATTGTACTTGGGGCTAAGTGTAGATTTCTCGTTACTTCCCAAAGATACAAATCTTTATCAAGCGCTTCATTGTGAGTAGCAATCATTGCATCACCAATGTGTTTCTCAATCTGCTCCTCTGGAACTCCAAGCCCCGCAGCGCAGTGTGCTTGAGGATCCATATCTATTAAAAGTGTACGTAGTCCACGTCGGGCATACACTGCGGCAAGGTTAATTGACGTAGTCGTCTTACCACAGCCACCTTTTTGGTTAACAATTGCAAATGTACGCAAAACAATCCTCTCTCGGCTCCAATTAAGAACCGACCCTTCTTTATCGGAAGTGAGACTACTTCTCCTTGAACAAGGTTCATTTCAATAGAGAAATTGACGCAGAGCGGCTGAGCCACGAAGAATAGAAACCACCTTGCTGAGTGGGATACCTACATAGTAATTCTAGTGACAGTCACTTTGCGCTCGCAGACTCGCTTGGTGTGACAGTCACGTCGAATTGCCAGTGGGTGTATCCTTTTGTCTGTGATTAGATATCTGTGCGAAAAGATGCTTTAAAGCCTTGCTACACAGATGCTCCAACGGATATCCATGCCAATCCAATAGCACTATCATCAATTTCATCAATAACAGAAGCCCCGTCGCCAGATGGAAGGACTAATCTGATGGAAGAGTTTACTGTTTTCTTATCCGATTGCATCAATCCTAGCAACTCGTTTACAGGAACAGGAATTGGGAGGCGAATCGGCAAACCGAGTTTTTGCAATATACGACGGATACGATCGACATAATCCGCATCAACTATTCCAGATACTTCAGCGCAAGATACCGCAGCACATAACCCTATCGCAACAGCTTCCCCATGAAAGAGAGATTGCTCAGGCAATGGTTCAATCGCATGTGCAAACGTGTGTCCAAGGTTCAACAAGGCGCGGCAACCTTGCTCTCGTTCATCCATTGCCACAACTTCTGCCTTAATTGTTGCACATCTTGTCACCAACTCAATCAATGCATCTGCATCTCTTGCAAATATCTTGTTCACATTTTCTTCAATCCAAACCATCAAATCCTCATGTCCAAGCATCGCGTGCTTCACACATTCTGCAAGTCCACAACGCAATTGCCGATCGTCAAGGGTATGCAGCACATCAACATCCGCAACGACAAGTTTGGGTTGCCAAAATGAACCTGCTAAATTTTTTCCAAGCACGGCTTGGCCATCAGACCGCTCAATTGGCAAGTTGATTCCTGTTTTACCGCCAATAGAAGCATCGACCATCGCGAGCAATGTTGTTGGGATTTGAATTAATGGCACTCCTCGCATAAATGTCGCAGCTGCAAACCCCGCAACATCACCAATAATACCGCCACCAATTGCAATCAAGGGAACCGTTCGGTCGCAACCAAACGAGAGCATGGATGCCCAAATGTTCTGAACTGAATCACTATTTTTATTTGACTCTAACGCTTGAAGCGAACACGAACAAATATCTTCAGAGAAGGATTGCATTGCTGTTTGAGCATGCGTCGATTTTATATCGTCATCGATGACGAAAAAGTATTTTGAAGATGGTGCGATTTCACTCACCATCGATCCAAGTTGTTTACTCAAGCCGCTTCCAATAGAAATGGAATACGACCTTTCTTTAAGAGATACTAAAACTGTGCTCATATGTCGATTTCCGATTCGTTGTACATCGTAGCAAGTGCGTCAGAAGAATTATTCGGTAAATCGCTCGCGATTTCGCTTGTTGCATCTAGAACTTCTTGAACTTTAATGGTCCGTCTACTATTCACTTGTTTAGTACATTTCTTTTTTAGAAATATGAAAACGGCCACGACAAGAAAAAAAAGGGCCAGTAATCCAACAGGCATTATTGAATCTTGCATTGAAGTAGTTATTACGGATTGGTTTGTCACAAACATAGGGTACAGTCGTTTCTGATTGTCGCGACCTTCAATAAACATCGTTTTATAGAACAGTGCTGGGGTTTGAACTGTTTTTTTATGGGATAGATTAGTACTGCCAACGACATACAAACCGAATACAATTCCGTCACGATTTCGCAAGAATAATTCTTCAACGCCTTCCCACGGGGCAGAAAGTGGCAATGCAAGTTCAACAACACCTGAAACTGTAAACATGTTTCCCCTGCATGATTGAGGGCTTTCTTCGAACAACTCCCAGTTGGGGGACGCAGATGAAGTGTTCTCGCCTTCCCAATTCTCGACATGTTCAACAAGTGCTGCAAAGCCCTCACATCTCACATCCAAACCATCAACAACTGTTTGAAGGCGAATTTTCGTGTTTTCACTAATTGGCGTAGTTTCGGCATAAGAGTTTCCCGCAGTACCAATATAGGAAAGTAAAATTAGAGACTCACGTAGCATTTTTACAGCATACACTGTGCAGCAAAGGCGTGAGTAGGGTATCATTCCTCGCCTTAGGTCCCATCGTCTAGTCAGGTCAGGACACCAGGTTTTCATCCTGGGAACAGGGGTTCGAATCCCCTTGGGATCATTAAAACGAGGTTTTAATCATGTTCCAACTACTGCCACTGCTCCTTGCATCAACAACTATCAGTTTTCAGCCCATTGACTTCGCCGTGGCAACAACGCTTTCATTAGACTTATCTCTTCAGCCAAATGAAGAGCAAAGCGAAGATCTCATGACGGAATCCATTGCCTCATGGGGTAAAAAAGATACATGGAGATGGAATATTCAGGGGGGCTATGCAGAAGATGTCAAGGAATCAGATAATACTTTGGCAATACTCGGAGTGGAATTCGATTATTTCATTGATGACAATTTAAGTTTGGACTTGGGGTTTTTCGGAATGAACGTTGATCAACTAGGTCCAAACACACGGGGCTTCAATTTCACACTCCAGTTGCGATGGCATTTTGTCGTAGAGGATTCTTGGTCCATGTTCTTGGAGGGCGGTGCGGGGCTTTTACGAACTGGCGAAAGGGTCCCTGCTAGTGGATCGAAATTTAACTTCACTCCTCAAGCAGGATTGGGTTTCTCCTTTGATGCTGGTAACGATATCCGATGGTTACTTGGGTTAAAGTGGCATCATATTTCAAATGCAAATACATACAGTACAAATCCAGGACGCGACAGCATTATGGTTTGGACTGGTATTTCATTCCCCTTCTAAGACCGTACCACTTTTCTAACATAAGAGAAGTCCTTACAGGTAGCTCTCATGGCAATTAATTACCCCGCGGGTCATTTATTTTCGCTTCGATAACATATTGTGTTAAATGGCCTAGCGTCACTAATTAATGTGTGCCGTTAGCCCTCAAACTTCGCAATCGCAAGTGATACGTTATGCCCACCAAAACCAAACGAGTTGTTTAGTGCAACATTGATTTTTCGTTCTTGTGCAGTATTCGCAACAAAATCGAGATCAAAACCTTCGTCTGGATTATCGAGATTAATCGTTGGCGGTACAACGCCATCGCAAATTGCTTTAACGACTGCTATAGACTCGATACCGCCCGCAGCACCGAGCGTGTGCCCAGTACATGACTTCGTGGAACTCATCGCAAGGTTATACGAATGATCACCGAATAGTGTTTTTACAGCATTAACCTCAGCTATATCACCAAGTGGTGTCGATGTGCCGTGTGCATTGATGTAATCAACTTGGTCTGGAGAAATGTTGGCGTGCCTAAGAGCGGCGGTCATTGCTGCTTTTGCACCAGCACCTTCAGCGTCTGGCGCAGCAATATGCCCTGCATCACCAGTGATTCCAAACCCCACAACTTCTGCAAGAATGTTTGCACCACGGGCTTTTGCGTGTTCTAGTTCTTCGACAGCTAAGACAGCAGCACCTTCTGAGAGCACAAATCCATCTCGGTCACGGTCGAATGGTCTTGAGGCGAGGGTTGGCTCATCATTGCGTGTAGACAAGGCTTTCATCGCGGAAAACGAACTCACGCAAACTGGCGAAACGGCACCCTCGGCGCCGCCTGCAAGAATAAAATCCGCTTGGTTGGATGCGATGAACATATATGCTTCGGCAAGCGCATGCCCACCAGTAGCGCACGCTGTTGCAGGTGCTGAGTTTACGCCCTTTAGGTTAAAACGAATTGAAACATTTCCAGCAGCGGCGTTTACCATGAGTTTTGGAACGGTAAACGGGCTTAAACGCTTTGGACCCTTCTCTTGAAGTACACCAGCAAAATGCTCGATTGTTTGAATTCCACCGACACCAGAACCAATTACAACCCCTCGGCGATATTCATCGCCTTGTTCCCAGTCCAGCCCAGAATTTTCCATCGCTTCTATTGCAGCCCACAAGCCGAGTTGGGCAAAACGGTCAGTCTTTTTTATTTCACCACGGTCAAGTTTTTCCGCCGGATCCCAGTTGCGAATTTCTCCCGCAATGCGAGCAACCCAACTATCATCCTGTTCAAATGCAGTAATGGGACCAATCCCAGAACGCCC
>PVBE011111787.1_pt1 | contig 16178 bp, 15 predicted proteins | sample 1631181 | NCBI WGS metagenome assembly PVBE01 (sample SAMN08397723, study PRJNA350692) | Marine metagenome, whole genome shotgun sequencing project. | isolation source: water | place: Pacific Ocean | collected 2012-04
AGCGTGTTCATGTCCATCTCCACGCCCAGGTCCTCTTTCACGAAAGTGATGATTAACATCATGGTGAACGAGTCGATGTCCAATTCCTCATCGGCGCTTGCAATGCTGGTTTCGTTATGTTCCTCGATCAGAGTCTTCAGTTTGGCCGAGACGTCATCTCTAAGCATTCTTCTTGCTCCTTCCCTTGATCCACAGATAGGCCGTATCGAATGGGATGCCCTTGTCCGATCCGATCTTTTCCAATTCCTCACGCAGATCGCTCATGAAACGGTCCTTGTCCTCAATCTCCGCGATGACAGGGGTTGAGCGCGCCTTCCACCACTTCATGTGATCGTCGAAGCTTCCGTAAACAACATCGGAGAACATTTCAACCTGCAAGTCGAAGTCGTCGTGAAAAGACTGGAAGGCGGCGTGGCATTCCTTGGGCGTAACCCGCTGAACCAGGGTTGCCGTCGTCATGATCTGAGCAAACGTCAGGTGCTTGCGTTGGGCTGCTACGATGGCTTTCTTGAACTGGGCGCCATCATCCTTGGCGATCATGAATATATCCAGGCTGCCGGATTTCTTGAGCACGCGGCGCATCTCTTGGGCTGCAACCTCGAGTGAGGAGACCCAGTGCAAGGCCAATGTCGAGATGATCTTGTCGACCGACCGGTTCTCAAGCGGAATGTGTTCGAAGGATCCCTCGAATACGGTGAAGGGGCTATCGTCGGCATACTTGCGCCGGGCAATTTCAAGCATGCCGGCGGCCGGTTCGATCCCAACGCCCTGCATGCCCCGCGAGAGAAACGCGTCGCCAAGCTCGTCGAAGACGAACCCGGTGCCGCATCCGATATCCAAGATTACCTTGTCGTTGGGCTGGAACTCGACCTGTTTCAAGAATCGACGGGTCAATTCGCCGTAGAGAAATTCCTTATTCATCGGGTCTTCATAGGCTTTCGCGCCGCTCTCCGAATAGGATTGAACGGTGCTTTGCCGGGTGGACGTATTTCCTTGGCTCATCTCGACCATCAACCAATTATGACGTGGGAAAAGGTTCTCGACGTTGAGGAACGCTTGCGTCCGGCGCTGGGCGCCGGCGGATAATTCCCGACCGTGACCCTTCCTTGAGAAGACAAGCGGTTCCATACCATGGCGACCGACGTATTTGCAAACTTCTCACGCAAAGGCAATGTGGTTGTCAGGCAACGCTCAGGAGTCCGTATCGTGGCGCCGCAACCGCCATTTTATGGTCGTCGCATCGTCGCCGAGCGGCCAGGCGGCGACGATCTGTTGTGTCCGTCGGATGTCTCCGGGATTGGCGACGTAGACGCTTTCGGTGATGGAGACACGGGCACCCTGGGCCTTGAAGTGCCAGGCCTTACCGCGCGGCGGCTTCAAGATGACGGTGGCACCGTCGCCGAGCACCGACGCCTGGATGGCGGGATGAAGGTGAAAGCGTGCCCGGCCTTCACCGGCGGCCGGACGACCGGAAAGAATATCCTCGCCCAGCACCTCGCTGCCGTCTGGGGTCATGTGGATGAGCCGCCGGTGGAGCAGACCGAAGAGATGGGCATAGCCGTCGTGGCTGGCCTCGATCAAGAGGTTGCCGTGGGCCTCGCGGCGGGTGGCGAAGACGTGGTCGGGACGCCGGCCAAGGCCTTCCGGGCTCAGCACCTCGGATGAGTTGACATCGTCGACAATGACGGTCGAATGGGCGGCGCTTGAGCGCAGGGCGGCACGCCACTTCGGGTCCCGGGCGGCACCGCAGTTGACGACGAAGCGCTGGCGCCCGACGCTCATCTCGAAGCCGAGCGTGCCGGCCGCGGCGTCGGCATCGGCGCCCGGCGGCGGCGGCGCACCGGTATCGGCGATGATCAAAGTGCGCCCGCAGGCCATGCGGTGAAAGCCGCTGTGGGGTGCGCTGAGGAGCGCCTTCCCACGGCTTCCGGTCTGCGCCAGGACGCGGGCGATGTCGGTTTCCTCAACCTCGCCGCCACCGTTAAACAGTGCCAGCCGACCGTCCCCGTGGCGCAGGCAACGGACCATGGGGGCCATGCGATCGATGGCGCCTTGCAAGTCTGAGGGAACCTCCACATGGGCCACGATTAATGTGGCGCGGAGCGCCACGAGGGTGCGCAATACGGCTAGCAGCACCGCCGGGTTGCGTGTCACGTGTCCACCGTCGGGCAAAATCTGGCGCGCCAACGCACGTTCCAAAAGCCTCAGCCCCAAATCCAGATCGTGCTCCCGGCCGGGCAGGCAGACGCCAGCGTAGACCATGCCTTTGACGGCCCGAAAAGTCCGCCAATTCTCGGCCTCCGACGCCGCGGTGCGTGCCAGATGGCGCGCCTGGCGCGCCGCCGAGGTAAGGAGGTTGCGTTCGAATCCCTCTTCTGCCCCCTGGATCAAGGCACCATAGTGGGAGAACCAGTTGGCCAGTCGCGTTCCGATCACGTCGACGCGCCACGCCGGCAGGCTCCAGCGCTGGTGAGCATCGATCCACGCCGCCGTCAATTCGCGCGCCCGGCGCCGTGCCTCGTCGTTGGCCACTGCCTTGAGGTGGCTCAGCCAGTCGAAGCCCTGTAGCTCGACACCGCCTTCGCGCCATGCCGCGTCGCCTGTCTCAACGGTTCCGCCATCGACGGTGAAGGTGCCGTCTAAAATGGCGCGGCCCGCCGCCTCGTCGCCCGGCCATACCTCGGGCGGTGTACCCCGGATTTCGGTTGGGGCGCGTCCGCCGAGGGCCAGGCCGTAAAGGGGGCTGGCGTAGGCGAGGTGGCGAAGCCGCCGCCAGTTACGCTTCATCAGACCCTCATGGCGATGCGCCGCCATCATTCCTCCACCCGCCTATTAGTCGAGCTCGAAGGCGTCTTTGTAGTCGGTCTTCAGGGCCGGGTCCTGGTCGTCTTTGATGAGGAAGCAGTTGCCCACCACCAGGACCTCAATCTCAGTGCCCATGAAGCACCGAAAGGCATCTTCGGGTGTACACACAATGGGCTCGCCGCGCACGTTGAAGCTGGTATTGACCACCACGGGGCACCCGGTCAACGCCTTGAAGCGGGTCAACAGCGCGTGATAGCGCTGATTGGTTTCGCGGTGTACCGTCTGGACGCGGGCCGAATAATCGACGTGCGTCGCGGCTGGAATCTCCGAGCGCGGAACGTTCAGTTTGTCGATACCGAAAAGCGCTTCCTCTTCGGCCGTCATGGCGAGGCGTTTGGATTCCACCACGTCCGCTACCAGCAGCATGTAGGGGCTTGCACCCTCAAGGTCGAACCAGTCCGAAACATCTTCGGCCAAAACCGACGGCGCGAAGGGGCGGAAGGATTCGCGGTACTTGACCTTGAGATTGAGCATCTTTTGCATGGCCGGCGAACGCGCGTCTCCGAGGATCGAACGCGCGCCGAGTGCCCTGGGTCCAAATTCCATACGGCCTTGGTACCAGCCCACCGCCTTGCCTTCGCCTAGCGCCTGCGCCGCCCGGTCGGTGGCGGTGGCCTCATCAAGAACGGAAAAGCGCGCCCCGGCATTCTCCAGGCGTGTCTCAATCTCGCCCTGCTCGTAGTCGGGTCCGAGGTACGACCCCATCATGGCGTCCGCCGCACCACAGACCGTCCGTGCACCGTCTTGGAAACCATGATAGGCGCACAGCGCCGCCCCCAGCGCGCCGCCCGCGTCGCCCGCCGCCGGCTGCACCCACAGGTTATCGAACTGGCCGTCGCGCAATACATGCCCGTTGGCGACACAGTTCAGCGCCACGCCGCCGGCCAGGCACAGGTTTCGTTTCCCGGTCTCGCGCGCCAGCGCCCGGGTCATCCGCAAGACGACGTCTTCGGTCACTGCCTGGACCGATGCCGCCAGGTCCATGTGGCGCTGAGTCAGCAGCTCGTCGGGGTGCCGGGGCGGGCCTCCGAAGAGGGCATCGAACCGGCCGTTTGTCATGGTCAGCCCTGTGCAATAGTCGAAATACGATTGATCGAGTCGGAATGATCCGTCGTCTTTCAAGTCCATGAGATTGTCCAAGATCAGGCTGGCGTACTTGGGTTCGCCGTAGGGTGCCAAGCCCATAACCTTGTACTCACCCGAATTCACTCTGAACCCGGTGTAATAGGTGAACGCCGAATAGAGAAGGCCGAGCGAATGGGGGAAATGGATTTCCTTGATCACCTCAAGGCGGTTGCCTTGGCCCACGGCCACCGACGTTGTCGCCCATTCCCCGACACCGTCCATGGTCAGGACGACGGCTTCGTCAAAGGGTGATGGGTAAAAGGCGCTCGCCGCGTGACTCTGGTGGTGTTCGGCGAAGAGAAGGCGGCTTTTCCAATCGAAATCCGGTGCGTAGGTCATGAACTTGCGGTTCAGCAAGTCCTTTTGAAAGAGCTTTTCGCGCAACCACAGCGGCATCGCCATGCGAAACGACGTGAATCCCCGGGGCGCGAATGCGACGTAGGTTTCCAAAAGGCGTTCGAACTTCAAGAACGGCTTGTCGTAGAAGGCGACGTAGTCCACGTCTTCAAGCCCGACGCCGGACCGAGCCAGGCAGAACTCCACCGCCTGGTTGGGAAATCCGGCGTCGTGCTTCTTGCGCGTGAATCGTTCTTCTTGTGCCGCCGCGACGATCGTCCCGTCTTCGATCAGCGCCGCCGCACTGTCATGATAGAAGGCCGATATCCCTAAAATACGCACCTGTTCCTCAGAATATCGTGTAGATGAACGGCGCCACCGCCGAGCCCTGGCTTAGCACCACCAATCCCCCGAACACCACCATCATGACGATGATCGGCAGCAGCCAGTATTTCTTCCGCGCCCGCAAGAACGCCCACAGTTCCAATAAGAATCCCATCTTCGCGTGCTCAGCCTCCGAACCACTAAAATTGTTGGTGCATGGTTTCCGGTGCCGGCCCCGGCGGCCGCCGCTCGATCCAATAACTTTTAGCCTCAGGATCAAACCGGAGGCGCAACGGGTCCTTGCCAAAAAGGCGCATGAGCAACCCGGTCGGCGTCACCGTCAGATAAAACAACAACCCCATCACCACGGGGTTGACCACCTTATGAATGGCCTTTCCAAGGCCCTGCCAGGCCCGGCTCAACGGTCCCAATGCACGCGGTATGGCGAGCGCCACAACGGCAAAGGCGGCGGCAACAATCAGCGCCCACCCCCGAATGGAACCTCCCGACCACAATGGCCATAGGGCGAGAATGGCGAACACCGCGGCGAACACCAAACCGGTGGCGCGGTCCGACGACTGTTTGACTGGGCCGGTGCGCCCGAAATCCTCGTGAAATCCTACCCGATCCGACATCCCGCCTCTTCCCGTGCTCCCGGCTCTCCCTTAACACCCCATCCGCGAGGCAATGTAAAGACCTACGTCTTCTATTCGGCACGCGTTAGTCGCACGGCGTGGAATCCATCGACGCCTCCGGCATCGCCCAGATGGAATGGCAGGCTTTGCAGCGCGCCCCTCTCATCGATCATCTCGTCCAGGCCGCCGATCTCTTCGGGTTGAACGGGGCTGCGCTCCACCGGCGCGCCTGTGGCCAGGAATTCCCGCACCCGCTCGGCGCCCTCCTCGGGCTGCAGCGAACAGACGCAATAGACGATGACCCCGCCGGGCCGGACCATGTCCACCGCGGCACCGAGCAGACGCGATTGGACATCGGCCAGCCCGGCCACGTCCTTGGGTGACTTCAGCCAAGCCACGTCGGGGTGGCGCCGGATGGTGCCCGTGGCGCTGCACGGCGCATCGAGCAGCACGGCGTCGGCGGGCTCATCGGGATGCCATGTCTCGGCCGCCGCCGCCACGGTCTCGGCGCTCAGACGCAGCCTTTCGAGATTGCGGCGCAAACGATCGAGGCGCGCCCGGGAACGATCGACGGCTATGACCCGTGCCCCGGCGGCGGCAAGTTGGGCCGTCTTTCCCCCCGGCGCCGCGCACAGGTCGATAACCCGGCGCCCGGCAAGGGGGCCCAGCAGCCGCGCCGGCAGGCTGGCGGCGGCGTCTTGCACCCACCAGGCGCCGTCGGCGAATCCTTTCATGGCCTCGATCGGTCCCTTGGGCCGGCATCGAACACTGCCGGTTGCAAGGACGGTGCCGCCAAGACGCTCGGCCCAGGTTTCCGCCCCGCCCCGCACCGTAAGATCGAGGCTTGGTTCTTTAAGGTGGGCCTCGGTGATGCGCCGGCATGTGGCATTGCCGTACGTCTTCTCCCAAGCCGACCACAGCCAGTCCGGCGTATTGAGGCGCGCCGCGTCCTGGGCTGCGACCAGGGCCGGACCTTCGCGGCCGAGGCGCCTGAGGACGGCGTTGATCAGGCCCTTGTACGGTCCCTGGCCACGGGCCAGGGCCAGGGATACGGTCTCGTTGACGGCGGCGTGGGGCGGCGTGGCAAGGAACAGAAGCTGCCCGGCGCCAAGACGCAGAAGATTACGGGCCGTGCGTCCCTTGGCGCGCAAGGGTCGCTCCAGGCAGTGATCGATAAGGACCTCGATCTGGCCCCGGCGGCGCAAACACGTGGCCACCAGGTTGCGGGCGAAGGCGCGGTCGCGGACCGCCAGACGGGTCAGATCGGGATGACCGCCGATGGCGTCGTCGAGCGGGCGCGCACCATCGAACACGGCTTCGAGGACATCAAGGGCGACGGCGCGCGCGGTTGGGGTGGTCTCGGATTTCATGGTCGCGACAACTTAACCGTGCTGCCACGAATGGCAACCGAATAGCGCCGGTGGTTTCGTTTGTCTGGAAATTGCCTTAAGACTGGGTGGGCCGGCCTCACGGAGGAATACTTTCATGACCGAGTCCGAGAAGCGGACAAAGAAGAAGCCCCGGGACAAAGACGACGGCGGCGCCACCGCGCCCGCATCCGCCGATGCCGCTAAACCGCGCGCCGAGAAGCGTGGCGAAGAAGTCGGCGGACCCAAGGGGCTTGAGCCGACTCGGTACGGGGATTGGGAACGCAAGGGCCGCTGCGTCGACTTCTAGCTGCCTCACCTATTGATTTTTCACTGCCAAGGCTTTCCCGTTAACAGCCGCCAGGCGTTGCGATAGCCGATGTCGTGGCGCGCCCGGTCGGGAAGGTCACGCAGGATGAGGCGAATGTTCCCCACCTTTTGGCGCAGGAAGCTGGGCAGGGTCGCGCGGCCGCCGCCGTAATCGGTGCCGACCACGAACCGACGGCTGAAGTCCGTCAGGATGGCCTTGTATTCGGGCCCGAGCGTGTCGCTCTGGCGGCCCGCGCTTGTCCGCCAGATGACGGTGTCGAAGACATCGTTGTTGCAGGCATAACGGCGGTTGGGCTGGCCCGTCGCCAGATCGTAATAAAGATTGGGATAGGTGGCGAGGAGACGGCGCACCAGGGCAGGGCCGAAGCGGCGCTGACGCGCCGGATGGCGGATCTGTCCGAAATGGGCGACAATAGCCTGGGCTCGTGGATGACGTCCGAGCATGCGTTCCAGGGCGTCCAGGGGGCCGTCTTCCGCTTCCAGGTGGATGACGAAGGGAACGCCCGTCTCTTCCGAAAGTTGGAACAGGCGCTGCCCGTCCTCGCCGTCGAGGGGGATTTCTGAATCGCGGTCGGTTCGCCCTTTCTTGCACTGGCTGTTGGACATGTAGTGGCGGAAGTCGAACTCTCCCATGATGGGATAGGTGCCCGAGCGCACCTGTTCCACGACCTGGTCGGTGAAATTGCCCTTGCCCTCGAGCCAGTTCTTGTTGGTGCCGCCGTTGGTGGCGAGGACGAAGCGGTCGGGATGGGCGTTGACGACCTTGTGGATGTCGTAACCCCAGCGATAACCCTTGCCTTTGTTCTTGTCGCTACCCGGGGCCTGAAATCCATCGAAGGCAATGAGGGCCAGACCGAGGTCGTCCATGACCTCCAGCGCCTGGTTCAGGTATCGTTCCGCATCCTTGCGCTTGAGGCTGGATTCAAGATCGACGAGCGGGATCATCCCGCGCGCCAGAAAAGTTTCAATGCGTGCCCGCCACAATTTCTCGAGTTGTGGCAGCGTGTGCGTGATCACGACAGAGTCTTGGGCCGCAACCGGAGCGGCGGCGAAGATAGCGGCGGTCAGGGCCAAAAGCGTGATGCGCGATATCATTGAAGGCCCCCTGTTCGGTCCCGTGTCTACCGCTCCCGTTAGGGCGCGCTAGTCCCAGTGCAAATTCAATCGAGTGGATTTAGTGGCCCACCCATAGTTGTTCGAATTTTGATCTATTATTTTCGCAATTGGTGTGTGGTTGTGGAGTTTGGCGGGAAGTTTCCCTCGCTATAATTGAGAAACTGGCATGGTCTATTCGCCAAGAGCGAATCGATAATGAGGCGTGGAAGAAAATATCCAAGACAAGACCGCCTACCGCGGGCCCCCGCCGCCGGGCAATGCGAATTGACATCCCCGGGCCGCTATGAAAACGTCCACAAGGTGCGGCCTTGCTTCGCTACCGAGTGTTGGACTATGAAAGCATCCCTTTTCAGCCCCAAGCCTTGGCGTGCCGGCCCGTGACGGCGCCGTCCACCGCCTTGGCCCTGGTTGGCCTCGACAAGGATGTGCTCGACCTGGTGCGAACGTCGCCGGCCCTTGAACTGGTCGGCGTGTTCGACCTCGTGGATCCGGGGGGTGAGCTTCCTTACCTGGGTGACGACGAAGCCTGGGCCGCGGTACGCGCCGAGCGTCCCGGCCTCAAGGTCCTGCTGACGGTGGATGGCCCGGCCCAGCGTCGCCGCCTTGCCGATCACTATGGCGCCGATGCCCTGCTTAGCGTTGTCTCGCCAGCCGCCCATGTCGCCGCCGGCGCAAAGGTCGGCCCCGGCTCCTTGATCCAGCGCGGCGTCACCGTGATGACCGATGCCACCATCGGCAAGGGGTGCAAGCTCAACGGCAACGCCACCGTGCACCATGATGCGCGGGTCGGCGATTTTTGCACGTTGGCGCCGGGCGCCCTTCTTCTCGGCCGGGTGACGGTGGAGGACGAGGCCTATATCGGTGCTGCCGCCGTGGTCCTACAGAACTTGCGTATCGGACGCGGCGCCACAATAGGCGCCGGTGCCGTGGTGACCGCCGACGTGCCGCCCGGCGTTACTGTTGCCGGCGTGCCGGCGCGGTTGCTGACGCCTTAGGGCGTTTTCTTTTGTTTTCGGCGCCAGCCCACACTCCCACCTGGCCACCGATGACATTGTAACCTAGGGGTGGCCGAGAGGGGGTGCGGGCTGGTGCCGAATAAAACTAAAGACGCCCCGCCTTAACCTACGTCGCCGAATTTTGCGATGTCGTCTGGTCCATCCTTGACGGCGAGCTTCTCCTTGCCCTGGACGATGATGCGCACTTCTTCGACCACGTCGGGGTTGGCAAGCGTCATGACGTCGCCGATGTCCAAGGTGTTGGAGATCGCCGCCAGAACCCGGCGCATGATTTTGCCGGACCGGGTCTTGGGCATGTCGGGTACGATATGGACGTTCTTGGGTCGGGCGATCTTGCCGATCGTGGTTTCAATCGCCTTGACCACGTCTTGTCCGACCATGGCGTCGTCGAAGCCCGGTTTAAGAGACACATAAACGTCGGGGGCGCGTCCCTTCACCTCGTCGACCAACGGGACGACCGCCGCTTCGGCCACCGCCTCGACGGTCAGCGCGGCGGACTCCAGTTCCTTGGTGCCAAGCCGGTGGCCGGCGACGTTGATGATGTCGTCGATGCGCCCGAGAATGCGGTAATAGCCGTCCTCCGACAGCATGGCACCGTCGCCGGTGAGATAGGGCCAGTCCCGCCAGTCCTTGCTTTTGGGGTCCTTGCAGTACTTGGCGTAATAGGTCTCGACGTAGCGCTCGCGGTCGCCCCAGATGGTCTGGAAGGCCCCCGGCCAGGGATTGCGGATGCAGATGTTACCCGCCTTGCCCGAGCCCGCCGGCATCTCGTTTCCGTCCTCGTCGTAGATGACGGGGTGGATTCCCGGCACCGCGGGTCCGGTGCTGCCCGGCTTCATCGGTTGGGTCGCCGGAATGGTGGAACACAGGAAGCCGCCGGTTTCGGTCTGCCACCAGGTGTCGACGATGATCGCCTCGCCCTTGCCGACGACCTCGTAGTACCACTTCCACACTTCGGGCTCGATGGGCTCGCCGACCGTCGTCATGTGCTTGAAGTGGTAGTCGTACTTGGCCGGCTCGTCGGGACCCGCCTTGCGCAGCATGCGGATGGTGGTCGGCGCGGTGTGGAAGATATTGACGTCGAGGCGCTCGGCGATGCGCCACGCCCGCCCGGCGTCGGGATAGGTCGGAACGCCCTCGAACATGACGCTCGATGCACCCAGGGCCAAGGGGCCGTAAACGATATAGGAATGGCCCGTGATCCAGCCGATGTCCGCCATGCACCAATAGACGTCCTCGGGTTGAATGTCCTCGATGTATTTCGACGTGCCGGCGGCATAGGCGAGATACCCGCCGATCGAATGCTGGCAGCCCTTTGGCTTGCCGGTGGTGCCCGACGTGTACATGAGGAAAAGGGGGTCCTCGGCGGCCAGGGGGACCGGATCGACCCGCTTGCCGGCAAAGGCGGCGAGCTCGTCGTTGACGATGTGGTCGCGGCCCTTGACCAATTTCGCCTGGGATCGGTATTCGCCGGGATAGCGCTGCCAGATCAGCACCTTGTCGACCTTTTGGCCGAGTTTTTCCGCCGCCTCGGCGGCGATGTCGGCGTTTACCTTGTGGTCGATGAACTTACCCCCACGGTAATAGCCGTCCATGGTGATGAGCACCCGCGAGCCCGAATCATGGATGCGGTCGGCGCAAGCCTGGCCGCTGAAACCGCCGAAGACCTCGGAATGAATGACGCCGAGGCGGGCGCAGGCGAGCATGGCGACCGGCAGTTCGGGGACCATCGGCATGTGAAGCGTCACCCGGTCGCCGTCCTTGAGGCCGGCCACGTCCCTGAGCACCAGGGCGAACTCGTTGACCCTGACATAGAGCTCACGATAGGTGATGGCGACGGGCGCCTCGTTCTCCGGTTCGGGCACGAAGTGGATGGCCGCTTTGTTCTTGTATTTCGCCAAGTGGCGGTCGACGCAGTTGAACGAGGCATTAATCTTGCCGCCGACGAACCATTTCCAGCACGGGGCGTCGGACGTGTCGAGCATGGTGTGCCAATAGGCGTCCCAGGTCAGCAGGTCGGCATATTCCTTGAAGCATCCGGGGAATTTATCCAGGCCGAACCGCTCATGAACGTCGGCGTCCGTCATGTTTGCCTGGGCGGTGAATTGCGGCGATGGGTAGATGTACTCCTCTTCCTTCCAGTGGACCGCGATCTGAGCTTCATTAACCCCTTCGTCCTGGGCAGATTGCCGTTTGGTCATGATCAAGACTCCTTATTGGCCATCGTTGTGTCTTTCATAGCGCCCATACGACGCCACAATACAGGTCCCCCACCAGGCGTGTCTTGCGACAATGGCTGGCGTCCTCTCTCGGTACGGACCCTGTTGATATTTAGGGCGTTGCTGCCCAAGTTACGACGCTTTCGCATATCAGTCGCTCCAACCCTGAATCTACCCGAAAAACTACCCAAAAACAAGGATTATGCTGCACTGCACAAATGGGTGAGGCGCCCTTTTCGGCTTATTCCGCCACCCAGACAGCACCATCCTCAACCACGGCGTCCAGCGCTTGCAGATCATCGCCGACGCACGGACCCGAGACGCAGTGGCCGTCCTCAATGCGGAACAGCGCCCCGTGGCCGGTGCACAAGATGTGGGTGCCCTCCAGGTTGAGGAACTTTCCCGGCGTGAAGTCGAGAGGCGCCCCGGTGTGCGGGCAATCGTTGACATAGACGAACACCTGTTGGCCCCGGCGCACTGCCATGACGCTGCGCGCTTGACCGTCGACCTGCGCAACGAAGCGCTCCGACCCGCCGTCGGCGACCTCATCGAGGCGGCACAGTTTTGTTCGCCCGCCGGCGCTCACGGCGTCAGGACCTATGCCTTGATGCCGCCGAGCGCGCAGATAATGCGCCACGCCTTGGCATCGACAGGCACCACGGAAAGCCGTGATTGGCGGACCAAGGCAAGATGCTCGAGCCGCTCGTCACCCTTGATGTCGGCCAGCGTCACCGGCTGCGCTAGGGGCCTGATCGCCTTGAAGTCGACCATGCCGAAACGGCCCGAGGCATCGGTGGGATCGGGGTAGTAGGTCCGGGCCACCTCTAAGATACCGACAATCTGTTTTTCGGTGACCGAATGATAGAAGAAGGCCTGTTCGCCGACCTTCATGGCCTTCATGTTGTTGCACGCCTGGTGGTTGCGCACGCCGTCCCATTCGGCGACGCCCGCCTTTACGTGGTTATCCCACGACCATGCTCCGGGTTCGGATTTTACCAGCCATTTTGCCTTGTCTCTCTCCGCAATGGTTGTTCTTGGTTGAGGTTCGTTCTCCTTACCCGCCCGTCGGCATCTCGGCGCCGGGCCGGCGCGCCAGCAGCCCGGCAATGGTGGTGTCGATGTCGGCCGCGTGGTTAAGCACCGCGTCCATGGCGGCCGAGATCGGCATGTCGATAGCCAGACGGCGCGCCAAGTCGGATACGGCGGCGGCGCTGAAGACACCCTCCGCCACCGAAGCGCGGTCGGCGAGGATGGCATCCAAAGATTCACCCCGGCCCAGTGCCGCGCCGAGCGAGAAGTTGCGCGACTGCATGGCGTTGCAGGTCAGGGTCAGGTCACCAATGCCGGACAGCCCCCGAAATGTCTCGGCGCGTGCCCCCTTGGCCAGGCCCAGGCGCACGATCTCGGCCAAGCCGCGGGTGATCAGCGCGGCCCGCGCGTTGTCGCCCAGCGCGCGCCCCTCGACGATGCCACACGCGATGGCGAGCACGTTCTTGACCGCGCCGCCGACCAGGGCACCGACAACGTCTGGCGAGTGGTAGATACGAAAGCGGGGCGCGCCCAAGGCCGTCACCAGGGCTTCGGCCACATCGCCATCGGCACAGGCCAGGGTTACGGCGGCCGGTAGGTCGCGCGCGACCTCGGCGGCGAAGGTGGGGCCCGACAGGACGGCGAGGGGGGCTTGGGGCAGGGTCTCGGCCACGACCTCGTTCATCAAGGCAGAGGTGTCTTGTTCTATGCCTTTGGCACAAATGACGACCGGCACGCCCGGCGTCCAGGCCGGCGCCAGGGCGGTGCAAATAGCGCGGGTATGTTGCGCCGGAACGGCCAGCAGGACGGCGTCGGCGTCGGCCGCCGGGGCCAGTTTCGTCGTGGCGACAATCGCCGGGTCCAAGGCCACGCCGGGTAGGAAGAGAGTGTTCTCGTGACATTCGTTAATTGACGCCGCGACTTCGGCCTCGCGGGCCTGCAGGGTAACGGCACACCCGGCGCGCCTCGCCACCATGGCCAACGCCGTACCCCAGGCGCCGGCGCCGACGATACCGATTGTCTTCATGGCCGTCATCGTCCGTCCCTTATGCCCGTTCGCGGGGGCCGGGGACAAGGGTTGGCTTCACGATACATCGGGGATCGTCTCGGCGGCGGTCCGGAGCGCCTCCAGCCTGGTCACATGACAGTGCTTAGCGGAAACAAGATTGAGGACTTCCAGGCGCTGCAAAATGTTTTGAACAGGCGCCCGCATGCCGACCAGATACACCGGGAGACTTAAATCCCTGGCCTTGACGATAATGTCTTCAATGGCGAAGGCACCGCTGGTGTCGATGTGGGTGACGTCGGAGAGATCAAGGATCAAGGCTTTGCGACGCTCGCCCAACAGGAGCTTCTTGGTCATCCCCTTGGCGGCGCCGAAACTGACCGGCCCGCTGAAACTGTAAAGCAATATGGATTGCGGATGGCGATCAAGGATGGCGCGCTCGTCCGCCGTCATCGGAACCTCGCCCAGGGTGCCGTCGGCGGCTTGAATGTTTTGCAGTTGCAGGTCCGACATGCGCTTCACGAACAACAGGCTGGCGGCGATGATGCCCACGGTCACGGCGATGATGAGATCGACGAAGACGGTCAGTCCCAAGACGACGAACATCAACACGACACCGATCCTTGGGGCGCGGCGCACCTTACGCAAATAGCTCCAGTCGATGATGTCGAAGCCGACCTTGATCAGGATGCCGGCCAAAACGGCGTGCGGAATGTGGCCGGCCAGAGGTCCCAAGCCGAGAACCACCGCCAGCAGAACCAGAGCATGGATCATTCCCGACAAGGCCGTGAGTCCGCCGGCGCGGATGTTGACCACCGTGCGCATGGTTGCTCCGGCGCCGGGAATGGCGCCGAACAGCCCGGCCACAAGATTGCCGATTCCCTGGCCGACAAGTTCGCGTTCGGGTTCGTGGTGGGTGCGGGTGATGTTGTCGGCAATCAAGGACGTCAGCAGGCTGTCGATGGTGCCAAGCAGGGCCAGGACCAAGGCCGACACGATCATTTCGGGCAGCAAGGTCCAGGAAAAGGCGGGCGCCTGAAGGGCCGGCAGACCGGTTGGGATGTCGCCCAGAATTGGTGCGTCGGGCAACATCAACCAGACCAGGGTCGTGCCGGCGACCAAGGCGATCAGGGGCGACGGCATTTTGCGGCTGATCCGGGGCGGCGTAAAAATCACAATGGCAAGGGCGACAGCGCCGCACAGGAAGGCCTGCCAGTTAATGGCGGCGGCGATAGAGGGCAAATCGACGAGGGCGCCGATGATCCCCCCCGATGGGGCCGGATGGCCCAACAATTGGGGCAGCTGCAAAATGATGATAATGACCCCGATGCCGCTCATGAAGCCGGAAATTACGGTGAACGGGACCAGGCCGATGAATTGGCCCAGCCTCAGGATTCCGAAGAGAATTTGAAATAATCCCCCCATCATAACGACCGTGAAGGCGATGCCCGGATGGCCGGCGTACTGGATGACGATCAACGCCATGACCACCGTCATTGGACCCGTCGGTCCTGAAATCTGTGATGGCGTTCCGCCGAACAAAGAGGCGAAGAAACCGACGATAATGGCGCCATAGAGACCGGCCATGGGACCGGCGCCCGAAGCGACGCCGAAGGCCAATGCCAGGGGCAGGGCGACGACGGCGGCGGTCAGGCCGCCGTATATGTCGCCACGGATGTTGTCGAACCGTGGCAGGTTCACGATCTTCATTGCGATTTCATCCGCTATTCCCAAGACGAGCCGATTTTGAGGGGGGATTGTATTTCAACCGTCTCGATCAAGAAACAAGCAACAATCCGTATGTCGGTTTTAACTTTTCCCGATACGATTCTAGGGCCATTCTGGGCCGGCCGGTTGAAGCCCGGCAGTGGGGGAGAGAGAGTATGCCGCCCGGCCCCGTCCTCATACTCGGCGCCACCGGCGCCTTCGGCGGTGCCGTGGCCTTGGCGCTGATAGAGCGCGGCGAGGCGATCCGCGTCTTCAGCCGCGATGGCGTGAAGGCCAGGCTTCGCCTGGGTGATGCCCGGTCCGTCGATATCGTCGAGGGCGACGTCCAGGACGTGGACGCCCTGGTGGGCGCCGCCCGGGGCTGCCGGGCCATTGTCGACGGGATCAATTATCCCTATCACCGCTGGGTTCCCCACATGGCGCGGGCGACCGCCAACGTCATCGCCGCGGCCAGGCGCGCCGGCGCCACCATCCTTTTTCCCGGCAACGTCTTCGGCCTGGGTCGTCAGACCGATGGCCCATTGGACGAGACGGCCCCCAACAAGCCGTCATCCAGGAAGGGTTCGGTCAGAGTTCAGATGGAACAGGCGCTCCGCCGCGCCGCCTCGGAAAGCGGCCCTCGGGTGATCGTGCTCAGGGCGGGTGATTATTTCGGTCCAACCGTGCGCAACTGGTCCGTCGACCTTATTTTTCGCAACGCCGCCAGGGGCCGGCCGATGCGTATCCTCGGAAGGCCCGATGTTACCCATCAGTGGGCCTATGCGTCCGATCTGGCGCGGCTCGGATTGGCGCTCCTCGACCTGGACCACGGTTTGGCGCCCTTCGAAGTGATCCACTTCAAGGGCACCGTCGCCTAGCCGATGGAAGACTTCCTGCGCCAAGTGGCGCGCCTGGCGGGCTATCCCGATCTTAGACTCAAGACGACGCCTTGGCCGCTTCTCTACCTGGCCGGCACGCTCTATCCGGCCTTTATGGAGCTTTTGGAAATTCGTTACCTGTGGAAAGAGAGCGTCATCATCGACGATACCAGGCGGCGCCAACTGCTGCCCGATTTCCAGCCAACGCCGATCGAAACCGCAATC
>PVBE012961389.1_pt1 | contig 16178 bp, 18 predicted proteins | sample 1631181 | NCBI WGS metagenome assembly PVBE01 (sample SAMN08397723, study PRJNA350692) | Marine metagenome, whole genome shotgun sequencing project. | isolation source: water | place: Pacific Ocean | collected 2012-04
CCCTTTGTTAGAATCCAACTCTCGGGTCTTACCCAGAGGCAATAGGTTGAACTCTTTCGGTGGATCGATCTCCTCCACGATGGGGTTACACTGAGGATCCGCAAGCCAGCCGGGCTGCACTTTCACGCCGAGCCGCCTAGCGATATTGATGCCCATCCCATATGTGGACGTGTGGCGTTGTAGCCCCGTTCCCAGGCCCGGAGAGCACGGTTAAGGGGTGCAATCTCCCGATCGTCTCCGGGAGTGCGCGGCGGAGTTGCAGGGAAGTTCAGGATGACCGGCTGAAGAAATTATGGTACAGGAGTAGCCCTGCCTGGCCGCTCTTTTCGGGGTGGAACTGGGTGGCCACTAGGTTGTCCTTTACGATGACGCTGGGGAAGGTGACCCCGTACTCCGTCTTCCCGGCCACCACCTCTTGGTTCCGTGGGGAGGCGTAATAGCTGTGGACGAAGTAGAAGTTTGCGCCATCCGGGATGCCGTCAAATATAGGCAGGCCCGGCCTGTCCGGGCGTTGCCACACCTGGTTCCAGCCTATGTGTGGCACCTTTAGGCCGGAGGGAAGGCGCACCACGACTCCCGGCAGGATGTCCAGGCAGGGGCAGTTTCCCCCCTCTTTGGAAGTGGTAAAGAGCACCTGGAGACCTACACACAGCCCTAAGAAGGGACGCCCCTGGGCCAGTGCGCGCCGAATGGAATCCGCCAGGCCTGAACCCTCCAGCCTCTCCACGGCGGGCCGGGCCGCACCCACCCCCGGCAGCACAACTACCCGTGCCCGGTCAACATCCGCTGGCGAGGAGGTTACTGTTGCCTGGTATCCCAGAAAAGCAATGGCCTTGGCAACGCTCTTCAGGTTGCCGGCGCCGTAGTCAATTAGGGCTATCATCCTTGGCGGAGACCCCTTCCTCATAACGGGCTATGGTGAACAGCAGATCAGCCAGCCTGTTCAGATAGTGAAGCACCTCGCTGCTGGGCAAAAGGCCCTGATCCCGCACGCGTACCACTGCTCGCTCAGCACGGCGGATGGTGGCCCGTGCCAGATCCAGCGCTGCTGCGCTGGGACAGCCCCCGGGGAGGATAAAGCGTTGTGGCATGTCCAAGTCCATTTCCAGGGACTCAATGGTCTCTTCCAATCGCCCGGTCATCTCCGCAGTGATGCGATTCTTGAGGCGTGAGACATCCTCCGGGTGGGGAAGTGCCAACTCTCCGCTGAGTACCACCAACTCCTCCTGTATGGAGCGCACTATGTTGGAGACCTGTGGGGTGGATAAGCAGCAGGCCAGGCCCAGGGCGGAAGAGGCCTCATCCACAGCGCCGTAGGCCTCGCAGCGAGGGTCGGCTTTAGATACCCGCATGCCGAAAAGTAGGCTGGTCTCCCCCTCATCACCCTTTTTGTTAAAGGTCTTCATTTCTTACCCCCCAGCTTTTCCAGGGGGACAGACGCCTTGCACAGCGGGCACTTTTCCGGCGGGTAGGAAGGTGCCGGTGAGCGGTGGGTGGCGAACACCGGCGTTCCGCCCAGGGTGAACTGGGTATCCACGCCGAGGCGGCGGTCAACTATAACGGCGATGCCTACTACCCTGGCCCCTACCTTTTCTACGGCGTCAACCATGTGTCTTAAAGAGCCCCCCGTTGTCAGGATATCGTCAATGATGAGTGCCTTTTCGCCGGGGGCCAAGAGCTGGCCGCCCCTGATGGTGCGTTCCTCCCCTTCCCTATCGGCATAGGCCGAACGCACCCCAAGCTGTCGGGCCACCTCAAAGGCCAGCGGCACCCCGCCCAAGGTGGGGCCCACAACCACTTCCACGCCCTGGTCACGGAAATGGTATGTTATGGGCCGGCACAGGCGTGTGGTGAGGCGGGGCTGCTGCAGCACCCGCATCTTCTCCCAGTACACGGGGGAGTGGCGGCCCGAGGTAAGCAGAAAGTGCCCCTCCAGTACTGCTCCCCCCTGACGGAAGATACGCTCTACTCTATCCATCGTTTATCACCATGGGTCTCCCGTTGTGGGGCCTGTCACCTGGCATGCTCAAAGTTGGGCACCTTGCCCACCCGGTCCAGCGGCCAGAAGGAAAGCCAGGCCTGCCCCACGATGTTTTCCGCCGGAATAGGGCCTATACTCTCCCAGTCGGCAGAGTCTAGGCTGAAGTTCCGGTTATCGCCCAGCACAAAGTATAGCCCATCGTCAATCAGGCGCCGGGCAAAGGTGTAATCTGGGGGCACCTCAATATACGGCTCCATCAGCGGTTCCCCGTTGATGTATACCACCCCGTTTTCCGCCTCAACGGCGTCCCCCGGCAGGCCGATAACCCGTTTGATGAGCAGCTTATCCCAAGCCGGGGGGCGCAGAATGACCACATCCCCCCGTGTGGGCGGGCGGAAGAGGTAGCGCTCTCCCAGCCTGGTGTATACCAGCTTGTTGACCAGGATGTACTGTCCTTGGTAGAGGCTGGGTTCCATACTAGAGCCATACACCTTGTTGGTCTGAACGGTAAACTGGATGGCCGCATATACTACAAGGGCTAAGGCAAGTGTCTGTAATATTTCCCGGAGAATGCGCATTGTATTAGCAAGTAATTATAACCTATCGTTTTGGCCGCTGCCACCGTTATATAATCTAGACGGGCCAGAGGCCTGCCTCGCGGACCTCCTAAGAAAGAAGAGGAAACCTGAAAAAAGGACTGATTGTGCTTATTGCTGCGGTGTCACTGCTGCTGGCCGCATGCGACACAAAAGATGGAGGGGCCGTCACGTCGGGGCCTGCGGGTGGCCCTTCTGCCCCTCTGGCCGCTGCCGCGCGTGCATACCCCGGCGTGGGCACCTCACAGCAGTCCGGCCTGTGGGTCACGGGCGCAGGCCGGGTGACATATACCCCGGATATCGTATTGCTGCGACTGGGCGTAGAGGCCGAGGCGCTCATTGTGGCTGACGCGCAGGTGCAGGCACGCATGGCCATGGGCAGGGTGCTGGCCGTCCTAGAGGCTAAAGGCGTCCCCAAGGAGGACGTCCAGACCACACAGTTCTCTATTCAGCCGGTCTATCAATGGCTAGAGTCCAAGAGGAAGCAGGAGCTTACGGGTTACCGGGTAAGCAATATAGTGCAGGTCAAAATCCGGCAGGTATCGGCAGCCGGCGGGGTGATAGATGCCGCTGCCGAGGTCGGTGGCGATGTGGTACGCATTCAGGGCATAAGCTTTGACATAGATAACCCTTCCCTCCTCCAAGATCAGGCCCGGGACCTGGCCGTGAAAGAGGCGGTGGCCAAGGCCCAACAGATAGCCGGGGCCGCAGGCATAGCGCTGGCTGAGGTAATCTATATTGGCGAGACCACCTCCAGCCTCCCCACCCACGTTCCTGCCATGCGTATGGAGGCCGCTGCTATTGCTGGCGCACCCCCTACGGAGATACTGTCCGGCGAGTCCGAGATTACCGTGTGGGTGCAGATGGTCTACTCCATAAAATAGGCTGCTAAACCCGTTTTCACCCACCTGCCTGATATAGTCTCTCTGGGAGCGCGGCCTCCCAGGCCCCCCTCAGGGCTTCGGGTGGGTAGCACTTTTTTACCACGTGATTACCTTCCTAATCTGGAGATTTGTAGTTTGAAGCCACCAGGGAATTGTTTTGGGAGTGTGTGACAGGCCTATTGCGGTCTCCACTGAAGGTTCGGGGCAAGCCCGGCCTTGGGGCGATGCTTGCTGCGCCCCTACATGCTAACCGTTCACCCTCCACCGGGTGGTCTGGGAGGCTTCACTGCCACTGGATGACCTCCATCCCTGCCCCGCTCCTACTTCGCCATGCCCCTCCAGGGGGTATGAGGGGCAAAGTCCCCCAATATAATTTAACTGCGTGGCCCGGTGTGTACAACATGCTCGGTTGCCCGCCCACCACTCCAGTGGTAAAATGGTGCCGATTCAGGCATCTAATGGGGGTTTGACTTGGTACTCAGCGACCGCTCCATTAAAGCGGAGATTGAAAAGGGGCGGATTGTTATCCAACCTCTAGACCCCCTCTGTATCCAGCCCGCCAGCGTGGATGTCCACCTTCACCGGGAGTTGAGGGTTTTCAGTGGACGGGGCTATGGCCTGTGTCTGGACCCCAGGATAGCGATTGACGACCGCACTGAAGTGAGACACATACCCGAGGATGAGCCTTATGAGTTGAAACCGGGGGAGTTTTTATTGGGCAGCACTCTGGAGTACGTGGCACTGCCATCGGACATTGTGGGACGCCTAGAAGGCAAGAGCTCGCTGGGTCGCATAGGCTTGATGGTCCATTCTACTGCGGGATTCGTGGACCCGGGGTGGAAGGGGAACCTGACACTGGAGCTATCCAATGTTTCCGGTTTCCCCATTTGTCTCTCCCACGGCATTGCCATCGGCCAGATTTCTTTCTTACAGCTTAGCACCCCTGCGGACCGGCCCTATGGCTCGGCGGGCCTGGGCAGCAAGTACCAGGGCCAAGTGGGCCCTACGCCTACCCGCTACTACCGGGAGTTCGCCGGCAACCCAGCATGTGAGGCGCCGGGGAAGAGGAGGCGTTGGGGGGCAATGGCCAACAATACCGCGCTTAGGGAATGGCTGGAGCAGAGTCGGTTCGGCGGCAGTGTGAGGCTCTTTTCTGAGGAGTTGGGTGTGTCCCTCAAGACTGTGGAGGAGTGGTTTTACAGGGGCGCTAAGCCCGGGGCGGCCAACTGCGCCCGCTTATACGAGCTGACCCAACTGCCCCAGTACAAGCCGCCGCCGCCCCTATTGAAGGACTTTAGGTAGCCCTTTTTCTCATGGCCGGAGACTATTTTCCCGCTGGCACAGGCACCCTTTCTCCGCCCATGCGCCGCGCCCTGTCCCTGGCGGGCCGTGCCCTGGGCACCACTAGCCCCAACCCGGTGGTGGGAGCGGTGCTGGTCCAGGGGGGCTCCGTAGTCGGGGAAGGCTACACTCAGCCCCCAGGAGGACCCCACGCCGAGGCGGTGGCCCTGGAGGGGGCCGGCAAGCTATCCGGCGGCGCTAAATTGTATGTCACCCTGGAGCCCTGCTCTCATACCCCAAAGCGCACTCCGCCTTGTGCCCAGGCCATTGTAGCCGCCGGGGTCACGGAGGTTCATATCGCCACGCTGGACACCAACCCGCAGGTATTAGGCCGGGGTGTTGAGGTTCTCCGAGCGGCCGGCATCAGGGTGCAAGTGGGGGAAGGGCAATCAGAGGCCCGCCAGTTGAATGAGGCTTACTTCAAGTATACGGACACGGGTCTGCCCTTCGTCACCGCGAAGTTTGCCATGAGCCTGGACGGCAAAATTGCTGCCGCCAGTGGCGACTCCCAGTGGATTTCGGGCCCCTCCGCCCGCCTCTTCGTTCACCGGCTGCGCCGCCAGGTAGATGCGGTTATGGTGGGCATCAACACCGTGCTGGCCGATGACCCCCGCCTAACGGCCCGGTCCGCCCGCGGCCTTGCGGTGAAGGCCCCCCTGCGGGTGGTGGTGGACAGCCAGGGACATCTGCCCGCCGCCGCCCGGATGCTGCGGGAGTCGGGGGAGACCGTGGTGGCCACGGCCGGTGCCCGTCCCCGGACCGGAGCCGAAGTATGGCTGCTCCCTGGGGAGGGGGGTAGGGTGGACCTTGCCGCCCTGTTGGCCCGCCTGGGGGGGCGCGGCGTCACCAGCCTGCTGGTTGAGGGTGGAGGGGTGCTGCTGGCCTCCCTGCTGGAGGCGGGGATGGTGGATAAGCTTTACGCCGTGATTAGTCCTATAATAATAGGGGGAGGTGACGCCCCCACGCCCGTTGCCGGTAAAGGGGTGGCAAGGGTGGCCGAGGCCCTGCGCTTGGCCAAGGTGCGGGTGAGCAGGCGCGGGCCGGATATGATAGTAGGCGGTTATCTTGAGTCCCCATAATATACCCAATAGCATAAATGATGAGGCCCGCCGCCGCTGGGAACAGACATGGAGGGATAACTCCCCAGAGTCTCTGCCATGGGAGGAAAGTCGTGCCGTCCTTGTGCTGGTGGGGCTTGTGGAGGGCAATCAAGTGGCTACAGGGGCCGTTCTGGATATCTGCTGTAGCACCGGGGCCAATTCGGCATACCTGGCCTTGCGGGGCTTTGAGGACAGCGGCAAAGATATCTCACCCACCGCCGTGGTCTATGCACAGGACCGGGCGCAGCGCGAAGGAATTCGGGTTGGCTTGAGGTCCGGGGACACCGCATACTTGCCTTACCCTAACGCTGCGTTCGGCTTTGTGTTTGACCGGGGGTGCTTCCACTCCATTACCCCCGCTGACCGGGAGGACGATATACTGGGGCTGCACCGGGTGCTGAAGACCGGAGGCCGCTACCAGTTCAGCTACTTCAGCCGGCGCAGCAGGAACACAGAAAGTCCCTCTTACGGCTTCACACCGGGTGACATCCAACGCCTCCGCTGCTCTTACTTTCGCATCCTTGGCCTGAGTGAGACCATCTCGATGGAGGGAGATAACCAGAACATCTTTCTCCTGGCGTTCATGGAGAAGCAGGATATTGAAAAAGGAGTGGCCGGGTAGTGTTCACCGGCATCGTGGAGGAGGTAGGCAGGGTGGGAGCGGCGTCAGGGGGTCGGCTGTTCATAGCCGCACGTAGGGTGGTGGAGGGCACCACGCCCGGGGACAGCATAAATGTAAACGGGGCTTGCCTGACAGCCACCAAAATGGAGCCCGGCGGCTTCTCGGTGGAGCTTATGGCCGAGACCCGGCAGCGTACCAACCTTGGTCGGCGCCGCTCTGGCGACTACGTTAACTTGGAGCGCGCCCTGAAGTGGGGTGGCCGTATAGGAGGCCACCTAGTGCAGGGCCATGTGGATGCCACGGCCGGGGTGCGGGCTGTCTCCCCACGGGCGGGGGCGGTGGTAGTTCGCTTTTCCCTGCCTGCTGGCCTGGTGCGCTATGTGGCCCCCCAGGGCTTTGTCGCCGTGGACGGCGTCAGCCTAACCGTGATAGACTGCAATAGTGATAGCTTTGCCGTCTCCTTGGTGGGCTTTACAAGGGAGCATACTACTCTGGGTCGTGTCCGGGTGGGGGATAAGGTCAACATAGAAGTGGACATAATGGCTAAATACCTGGAGGGGCAGCAGCCTGGCGGGAGCCTATCCGCAGAGAGGCTGCGGGCCTTCTTGGAGCGGTGAGGAGGCGATAGAGATGTCCCTGGCTACCATCCCAGAGGCGGTGGCCGAGATTGCGGCGGGGCGCATGGTCATCATCGTAGACGATGAGGACCGCGAGAACGAGGGCGACCTTGTGATGGCCGCTGAGAAAGTTACCCCCGAGGCCGTAAACTTCATGAGCAAATACGGGCGGGGTTTAATTTGCCTGGCCATAAACGGCGAGAGGTTGGACGAGCTACGCATCCCTCCTATGGTCTCGGACAACACTTCCAGGCACGGCACCGCCTTCGGCGTTTCCATTGAGGCCAAAAAGGGCGTTACCACCGGCATATCCGCGCATGACCGAGCGTTTACCATCAAGGCAGTGCTGGACCCGGAGACCCGCCCCGATGACCTGGCCCGTCCCGGGCACACATTTCCCATCCGGGCGAGAGATGGTGGGGTGCTGGTGCGGGCGGGCCACACCGAGACCGCGGTAGATATGGCCAGGATGGCTGGCCTCTATCCTGCGGGGATCATATGCGAGATTGTGGCCGATGATGGCACCATGGCACGCCTCCCTAGCCTGAGGGAAATGGCAGACCGTTTCGGGCTCAAGATTGCGTCCGTTGCGGACCTTATCGCCCATAGGCGGCGCAACGAGAAGCTGGTGCAGCGGGTGGCCACCGCTAGGCTGCCCACCCGGTATGGGATGTTCACCGCCCACGCTTACCGCAGCCTAGTGGACGCCGATGAGCAGGTGGCCCTAGTGTGTAGCGATGTCACCAGCGGGGAGTCGGTGCTGGTGAGGGTACACAGCGAATGCCTCACCGGTGATGTATTCGGCAGCCTGCGCTGCGACTGCGGAGAGCAGATTGGCCTGGCCATGGAGCTAATCGCCGATGAGGGGAGCGGGGTGTTTCTCTACATGCGCCAGGAGGGCCGGGGTATCGGTTTTCACAACAAGCTTCGTGCCTATGCCCTACAGGACGAGGGGATGGATACCGTGGAGGCCAACCACTCCCTGGGGTTTGCTACGGACCTGCGGGACTACGGGGTGGGTGCTCAGATACTGGCCGATTTGGGGGTAACCAAACTGCGTTTGCTTACTAATAACCCCAAAAAGGTGGTGGGGCTGGGCAGCTACGGGATTACTGTGGAAGCTACGGTGCCCATCATCGCCCCCCCCAACCCCCACAACCGCCACTATTTGGAAACCAAGCAACGTAAAATGGGCCATCACCTGGGGATAGAGGAAATCATCTCATAGAGGAGGTCTCATGAAATACCAAGGGGCGCTACTGGGGGCTAAACTTCGTTTCGCCCTGGTGGTATCGCGTTTTAACGAGTTGATTAGTTTCCGCCTCCTGGACGGTGCCCAGGACTGCCTCCTGCGCCATGGCGTCCGTGAGGCCGATATTGATGTGGCCCTCACCCCCGGCTCCTTTGAAATACCACTGGTGGCCAAAAATCTGGCTGCATCCGGTCGCTACCAGGGTGTGGTCTGCTTGGGGGCCGTAATCCGTGGTGATACGCCCCACTTTGACTTCATAGCCTCTGAGGTGGCCAAGGGGGTCGCCCTGGCCTCACTGGATACTGGTGTGCCGGTGATATTCGGTGTAGTGACCGCTGATAACCTGGAACAGGCCATAGAGAGGGGGGGGGTCAAGGAGGGGAACAAGGGCTTCCAGGCCGCTATGTCCGCTTTGGAGATGGCTAACCTGATGAAGAACCTGGGCGTCGTGCGCCGCCGCCGTGGCCGCCGCCCCCTCGCCCCAAAAGAGCAGTAACGGCATTGGGAACTCCCCCATCCAAGTGAAACTGTCGCAGCGCCGTGCTCGGTGGCAATACCGATATCACTCCGGAGAGATTATCACAAGGTGTGCGGCATGGCGCTTAAGTTATTTCAGGCTCACTGAAGCGTCAATGACAACTTATCAGGGATGGGACTACCTGACCTCTCGGTCAAGTATATGAACTGCGAAAGTAAACTGATTCTGCTGTCGTCCCTGTTTGTTGGGGCGCTGCTGGTGGCCAACTTCATCGCCGTGAAGATTGTGGCGGTCGGGCCTTTTATAGTGCCGGCTGGCATCATCGCCTATCCACTGACCTTTCTCCTCACGGATACCATAGCCGAGGTCTATGGCCGGGATACCGCTCGCCGTGTGGTGTGGACGGGTTTCGGGGTGAACTTGGTGGCTGTGGCACTGGTTATGCTGGCGCTCCGGCTGCCACCCGCCCCGTTTTTTGAAAGGGAGGCCGCCTTTGGGGATACACTGGGGATGGTTCCCCGTATTGTACTGGCCTCCCTTACAGCCTATCTGGTGTCCCAGCATCACGACGTGCTGGCCTTTCACTTCTGGCGTCGGATCACCGGGGGTCGTTACCTCTGGCTCCGGAACAATGCGTCCACCGTAGTGTCCCAGCTACTGGATACGGTGCTATTTATCACCATCGCCTTTGCCGGCACCATGCCTTTAGGGGTGGTGGTCTCGCTTGTAGCGTGGCAGTACCTGGCCAAGGTAATCATTGCCGCCGCAGATACGCCGTTATGCTACTTGCTGGTGGGCTGGGCAAGGGGTGAGGGGTGGGGGAGCACCCGGCTACGGGCTGGAAGAGGCGGAGTAGGGGATAGGCCGGGGCACCCTGGGAGTTGAAGGGCAGCGGGGTTACTGACCGTCTGGGTCTGAATCAACCTCCCGCAGGAACCGCTCTATCTCCGGCGATAGCTGAGGTGGTTGCTCAGAATGTTCCCCTCCTTTACGGGATGCCTTACCGTCGTAGTTCATTTCCATCAGCTTGACCAGCTCTTCCATCTGGGCGTTGCCTTTGACCGCTATATCCAACTCCCGGTATTGCTCCCGCCCCTTCTGCTGAATACGATCCAAGTCCAGGGAAAAGCCGTGCTGGCGGGACAGCAGGCTGAGGAGAGCGTGCTGGCCGCTGTGGTCCTCCTCCAATTGGGCGTAGCTGGGCAGGTGCACCACTAGGGTCATGGTCTGAATGCCGCGGTTGGGGGCGCCGTCCGCTACCAGTATATTGATGGTGGTAGGGCCCTGGTAGGTGCTGCGGCCGACATTTATCTCATCCATTTCGGCCTCCAGAGCGGTGTCGCTGGCGGAGCCGCTCACCAGCAGAGGGCGGGTGTGGGGTACCGAATCGTACATAGAGCCGATGGTGATATACTTGCGCGCCCCTAACTTCTCTAGGACATTGAGGATGGACTGGGCGTAAGTATCGCCCAGCATGTGAGGCTCAAGGCAGTGGAAAAACATGTAATCGTGTTCTCCCTGCCCACGTGCATAGCTGGCGAAGGTGTTGGGTATTTGTATCTGGCGTTGCCCGCCCACCCTGAACACCGTGGGACGGTAGCGGGTGAAGTCGTAGAATATGCCGGGTCTCCGCAAGCCGCCTAGGCGTTTGGCGTCAAGGTGGCTCTCCAGGGCTGAAAGCGAGTTGCTGCCCACCCCGCCCACATCAATCCAGGGCCGGAGCATGGCGAAGGCGTAAGGCTCTCTCAGCTCCGGCAGGGGCTCATTGAGTTCAAAGGCGCCAACTCTCATCTCCACTCCATTGTATCAGGGCTGTCACTGGAATAAAACCGCCTATCGTAAGCCTTGCTGATGACATACCGTAGATCTACGGGGATAATACGGGGATAATAGGAGATGAAGGGCTGAAATACTCCCCAGAGGGACGGCTGGGTGAGGGGTCCCATCTGGCTAAGTCCGAGAAGTTCACCGTATCAGGGAGTCAACTGGTTGAAAAGGTCAAGCAGATTATCCGCTAGAGTGAGGTAAGAAGGGTGTGCCTGAGACACGAAGACAGGATCGTGATAGAAACTCCCCTATTAATAGGCGCACCTGCGGCGGCGGTAGCAATTCTGGCTGCACCAGTCCTGGCTGCCCTGGTGACCCAATGCACCATTGAGATAGAGAAAGTGGAAGAGCCTTCGGCGGTGCATCCGCAGGAGGACAGGTGAGGGTAAACGGGGCTACAGCAGCGGGCTGCGGAGGATGGTCTGCTCCCGGCGAGGGCCCACAGAGACCACGGCCACTGGGCAGCCCGCGACCTCTTCAACGCACTGCACATAGGCCTGGGCCTGGTGGGGGAGGTCATCCCAGTGGCGGGCCTCAGAGGTGGAGGTGAGCCATCCGGGTATCTCCTCGTAGATCGGTTGGCACTGCTCCAAGACGGATAGGCTGGCGGGGAAGTGTTCCAGCCTTTCCCCGTTGCATTGATAAGCACGACAAATCTTGATGTTGGGCAGAACATCCAGCACATCGAGGCGGGTGACGGCTATGGCACTGAAGCCATTGAGTTGGGAGACATATGCGGCAGCCACGCCGTCAAACCAACCGCAGCAGCGGGGGCGGCCGGTGGTGGCCCCGTACTCGTGGGCGTGCTCCCGCACCATATCCTGAGTCTCCCCCTCAATGAGGGTGGGCATGGGGCCTACGCCAACCCGTGTCGGATAGGCTTTGAAAACGCCGATTATGCCCGATATGTACCTGGGGCTGATGCCGGCCCCGGTGCACGCGCCGCCCACCATGGGAGATGAGGAGGTGACATAGGGATAGGTGCCGAAGTCCACATCCAACAGGGCGCCCTGTGCTCCTTCCAGTAGCACCATTTCCCCTTTGCTGAGGGTCTCGGCCATAAGGGGCTCGGTGTGGCGTATGTGCGGGGCCAGCTTTTCACCGTGGGCGCAATACTCATCGTATATCTCGTCCAAGGACATGGTAGGGGAATGGTATACGGCGCTGATGATAGCGTTCTTCTGCTCCAGGATTAAGCTCAATCGCTGGCGGAAGGCGGCCGGATCCAATAGGTCGCCCGCTCGTATGCCCAGGCGGGCCGCCTTGTCCACATAGGCCGGACCGACTCCTTTGCGTGTAGTGCCCAGGGAGCCTTTGCCACGGGACTCCTCCTCCAGGCCGTCCAGCAGCCAGTGGTAGGGCATGACAAGGTTGGCCCGGTCGCTGATATAGAGGCTCCCGATGTCCACTCCACCCTGGCGCACCCCCTCCAGCTCGTCCAGCAGCGCACCGGGATCCACTACCACCCCGTTGCCGATTATGGAGGTAAGGTTGGGATAGAAAATACCCGATGGCACCAAGTGCAGCCGGAACTCGCCGTACTGGTTAATGACGGTATGGCCGGCGTTGTTGCCGCCTGAGAACCGGACCACCATCTTGGCCCTGGCGGCCAAGTAGTCCACCACCTTCCCTTTTCCTTCGTCTCCCCACTGGGCGCCAATAACGGCTATCGCTGGCACATTACGCCTTTCTTCCGGGACTGGTGCGCCAATAGTATGCCATATTAAGGCAACATAATCTACCAACCACTTATCCCGGAGTTTATGGCAAAAGCCATAAGAGTCCGGTTAAACCGAATAGAATTCATGACCCTGTATATTGAACCAGGCAGCTCTTGGAAGAACGGTTATATTTAATCCTTAAATGGCAAGCTCAGAGATGAGCTGCTTGGCCGGGAGATCTTCACGACACTCGAAGAGGCAAAGGTGCTGATTGAGCGATGGCACGGGAGTATAATGAGTTCCGGCCCCATTCAGCCAAGGGGTACCAGCCAACAGATCCTGTGGCTATCCCCCCAGCTCCAATGGCAGGAACTCTAACATTTTGAGTGGCACGCTCTTTGGGGGCAGGTCAGTGGGCTCTGTAGGATTCGAACCTACGACCAATCGGTTATGAGTGTTGGGATTCGCCATGTTATGTTTGTTGTACACTTTTTACCACCGTCTGTGTCTAATGTCCTTTGTCAATAATGAATAACCGAATGCACAGGAATATCGAGCTTGTTCCGTCCATTCAAGGAGTCAAGCTCGATAAGAAACTGAGCTCCGGTAACCTCTCCTCCTAGATTCCTGATAAGCTCTATAGCTGCCTTAGCTGTGCCACCTGTTGCAAGAACATCATCGACGAGGAGGGTTTTTTGTCCCTTAAGGATGGCGTCCTGATGCAGCTCGATTTCTACCAATCCATACTCTAATTCGGCATGCGCTCGTAACGTCTCTCGTGGTAGCTTACCTGCTTTCCTGATAGGCACAAAGCCCGCACCTAGTTTTATGGCGATAGCAGGGCCGAACAGAAACCCACGTGCTTCAAGAGCTACAACGAGCTCAATATCCTGATGTCGGTCTACCGTTGTCATCAAATCAATAGCATGTCTAAGCATATCAGGACGCAGAAGTAGTGGGGTTATATCGCGGAAAATAACTCCATTTTTCGGATAATCATGAATATCGGTAATGTATTCTTTTAAGATAATCTCCGGTGTTACATTTAACTCCGCAGGGGTACCGCTTCGCATCCCTACATGTCTGTTTCCTTCCCACATAATCTTTTCCTCCTTATAACCGATAAGCTCTATCGAGATAACCGATAAGCTCTATCGAGGGCAGGGCCGAGGTGATGAGCCTAGCCAGCATGGTTTCCAGACTGCCCCGAAGGTGCGCACCGGGCTGCCCACATCGCCGGGGAAATTTCAAGGCCTGCTCGAAAAGTTCTTGGCAGCGCTCAGTTTTCATTGCTGCCGGGATTGCCCATATCAACTAACAGCAAGCCGAGATTTCCCATGTCAACTCACAGTAAGGCAATTCACACGCCCGATCCCTTTGGGGCTAATGATATGACCGTGCCATGTTGCTGTCAATCCAGTTCAGAGCCCCACTGGCCGCCCACAACGTCCTGTCTATGGTGGAGGCAACGATTATCCTTCCCTCCCAGGAGTCATATTGGGGTGCAGCGTTCCCGAATTCATCCATCGGCGGGTGGGCAAATAAAGCGTAGTTAACCCCCCATTCAGCTTCGGGCAGCCCGTCTCAGGTGCAGGAACCGCTGGGCCGCGGTCAGCAGCGAGAGGAGGGTGATAAGGCCCACAGCTATAAGAAGCTGGTCCAGGAAGAGGCCCAGGATGATAACGATGACCCGTTCAGGCCGGGTGAACAGCCCCACCCCACACTCCAGCCCCAACCCTTCCCCCCGCGCTTTGATATAGCTTACCAGGGAGGACGCAGATAGGGCACTCAGGGTGAGGGCAGCCCCCCAATCATCGCCTTCCCCCAAGAAAAACAGGAGGATGCCCAGGAACACCGCAGCCTCCCCCAGGCGGTCCAGGGTAGAGTCCAGCAGGGCACCCAGGCGCGTGGGCTGGCCCAACCGCCGGGCCAGCGCCCCGTCCAGCAGGTCAAAAACCCCCGCCACCAGAAAAACAAGGCCCGCGGTTACCAGCATACCCTGATATACCAGCAGACCCACACTTACCGAGGCCAGCAGGCCCAGCACCGTCAGTGTATCGGCGCTTATGCCGATACGGGCCAAGGGGCTGGAAAGGCCGTCAGCCAGCGGGCTGACCAGTCGGCGTCGTACTTGGGCCAGTTTCAACTCAGCAGCCGCTGGTATAGCCGGTCCACCTTCTGTGCCACATTCATCCACTCGTATTCCTGGGCGTGCTGTCGGCCCTGCTCCCCCATTTCCCTGGCCTGGCCGGGGTAGGACAGCAGATGGGCGAGGGCATCGGCGAGGGCATCCTGGTCCTGGGGGGGCACCATCAGGCCCTCCCGGCCGTGTGTCATCACCTGGGAAAAGCCGTCAATACGGGAGGCCACCACGGGTTTGCCAGTAGCCATGGCTTCCAGCAGTACCATGCCGAAGCTCTCCTCGCCGGTGGCCGGGGCGCATAGCACAAAGGCACTGGCGTAGTACCGGGGCAGCATGTCAAGCGGGACAGAGCCGGAGAACACCACATCATCTAGGCCCTGTGACATGTTCCGATAGTCTCTTCCCAGTCGGCTGCGGGGCCCCACTATTACCAGCCGCAGGTCCGAGAATCGGGCCTTGAGGCGGCGGTAAGCCTCCAGCAGGCAGTCCAGTCCTTTTCGCTCCTCTAGGCGGCCCACAAACAGGATGTTTCGCTTGCCGTTGGCCAACTCCTTCAGCGGGGGGGTCTCTGGTGAGAAACACCTGGTGTCCACCCCGTTAGGGATTAGCTCATAGTCGCCGGGGTAGTGACGGCTGACAAAGTCCATGGCGGGTTTTGATACGGCGATAAGGCTGTCCAGGTGGCGGAACCAGCGCTCCAGCACCGGCTTGTACCAGAAGTAGCCCCGCGGCTTGCTGTGGAAGGCGTGAAAGGTGCCCACGCGGGGCACCTCTGCCTCCTGCAAGACAATTGGGGGTAGGGCGGGTGTGAGGGGCTCATGGGCGTGGATGACATCAAAACGCTCCCGCTCCAGCACCCTTTTTACCTGGAACAGGAGCTTTGGGGACAGGGTGATTCGGGCGAAGGATCCCCCTGAGGGAAAAGGAATGGCTTGGCCTAGGCGTATGAGGTTGGTGCTGACATGGCCCTCCTGCCGGGAGCAAGGGGCCATGATTCTGACCTCGTGGCCCATTTCCTGGAAGCATCGCTCCAGGTGAAAGATGTGGGTGGTAACCCCACCGGGGTAGCTGTAGTCATATGGCGAGACTAAGCCGACCTTCATTGCTCCCTTTTGCCGGTGATAAAGTCCTCCACCATCTGCCGTGCCGCGGAGTCCGCATACTGCTGAGGGGGAGACTTCATAAAATAGGATGATGGGGAGACCAGCGCCCCCTTTATACCTCGGTCTAGGGCCAGCTTACAGCAGCGGATGGCGTCTATGACTACCCCTGCCGAGTTGGGGCTGTCCCACACCTCTAGCTTCAGCTCAACATTTATGGGGGCCATTCCGAAACCGGTGCCCTCCATACGGATGTAGCAGTACTTTCGGTCTTCCAGCCAGGGCACATAGTCGCTGGGCCCGATATGGATGTTCTCCGGCTTGATGGTGCTGTCAAGTTGGGAGGTGACTGACTGGGTCTTGGAAATCTTCTTGGACTGCAGCCGTTCCCGCTCCAGCATATTCAGGAAGTCGGTGTTGCCGCCGAAGTTAAGCTGGTAGGTCTTCTCCAGCTTGACTCCCCGGTCCTGGAAGAGGCGCGTGAGTACCCGGTGTATGATGGTGGCCCCCACCTGTGACTTGATATCATCGCCGATAACGGGCAGCCCCCGCTCTGAGAATCTCGTCTGCCAGTAG
>PVBE010691649.1_pt1 | contig 16177 bp, 13 predicted proteins | sample 1631181 | NCBI WGS metagenome assembly PVBE01 (sample SAMN08397723, study PRJNA350692) | Marine metagenome, whole genome shotgun sequencing project. | isolation source: water | place: Pacific Ocean | collected 2012-04
CCCAATCTGTTGCAAAGCATACGAAAGCGTGATGGCTAGATCCTGCACATAGGCGCCCACAAGCGCATCGCCGAGGCCCACAACGCCGGTAATCGTGTCGCCCTGCCCACGTGGTTTGCTTCATGGCGACTTCCACGATGAGAACATCTTGGTGCAGGGCGACACGATTACCGGCGTTGTGGACCTCGGCGATGCGCTTGTGGGCGCCTATGTGCAGGATCTAGCCATCACGCTTTCGTATGCTTTGCAACAGATTGGGGTTGATCCGGCTCGAGCGGGCGTCATCGTCTCGGCCTATGACGCTCGGCGTGCTTTGACTCCTGACGAGCAGCGTGTACTGCCCACGCTCATTGCTGCTCGCCACGCGACGAGCCTGTGCATCGCTGCTGAGAGATTTGGATTAAATCCAGAACACGCCACCTGGTTCTCGCACATGGAACCAACGCTGCGTGCGATTCAAATGGTGCAGGGGTACAGCCCACGCGATTTGGAAGATGCGTTGTGTCAGGGGTGCCAGCGTAGACGCCAACGTGGCCGATGCGTGGATGATCTACGTGCCAAACGACAGCGGCTGGGCCCATCGCTCTCGCTGAGTTACGACGAACCACTGCACATCGTCGAGGGTCGCGATCAATACCTTCTCGATGCCGACGGTCGGGTCTATCTGGATCTGGTCAATAATGTCTGCCACGTCGGGCATTGCAATGCCCGCGTGGTCGAGGCGATTGCGACGCAGGCGGCGATGCTCAATACCAATACGCGATATTTGCACGAAACGGTGCTGGAGTACGCTGATCGTTTAACGGCCAAGATGCCAGCACCACTGGATACCTGCTTCTTTGTCAATTCTGGAAGCGAGGCCAATGAGTTGGCCCTTCGGCTGGCGCGAGCCGCGACCGAACATACGGATGTTGTCGTCATCGATGGTGCGTACCACGGAAGCACCGGCAACTGCATTGCGATGAGTCCTTACAAGTTCAATGGACCGGGTGGTCGTGGCCAAGCGGACTGGGTCCACAGTGCGCCGATGCCCGATGTGTATCGCGGAGAACTCCGCGACACCGATGCGGGGCTGGGCTATGCCTTGGAAGTTGGGCGCGTCATTGGGGAGGCGACGAACAAGGGGCGTTCGATTGCAGGATTCTTTGCCGAGACACTGTTGTCATGCGGTGGTCAGATCCCACTGCCAAGTGGATATCTCGCCGGCGCCTTTGAACACGTTCGCGCTGCAGGCGGATTGTGCATCGCAGATGAAGTTCAGGTTGGTTTAGGTCGAGTTGGTGATGCGATGTGGGGATTTGAACTGCAAGGCGTTGTGCCCGACATCGTCGTGCTGGGCAAACCGATGGGCAACGGGCACCCGATCGGTGCGGTGGTCACGACGCGGGCCATTGCCGAGGCATTCGCAAACGGCATGGAGTTCTTCAGTACGTTTGGAGGCAACCCAGTCTCGGCCAGTGCGGCGCTAGCGGTGCTTGATGTTGTTGAAGAGGATGGCTTGCAGTCGCGGGCCACTCGACTCGGCGATCGATTCATGGATGGATTGCGAGCTTTGCAAAGTCGTTACTCGATCATCGGCGATGTCCGCGGACGTGGTCTTTTTCTCGGTGTCGAGTTGGTGCGTGATCGGACGACCCTAGAACCGGCCGCGACCGAGGCAGCGATGCTAGTCAACAACATGAAAGCTCGCGGGATTCTGCTGAGTACCGATGGGCCGCTTCATAACGTCATCAAGATCAAACCACCGCTGGTGCTCAACGAGGGTGATGTTGATCGGTCCCTGCGAACCTTGGACGAGGTGCTGGGTTTGATGTGTGAGGATTGAACTCGCTCCGTTGTTCAATATTGACGCTAACTCAGCAAGCACGATTATAGAATGGGGCCACGATGCTGCTGCTCAAGATCATTCGCGGTTGCCGCGAACAACTTCCATTTGTCGTGATGGCGATCCTTATCTGACAGGGCATATTGGCCTTGGCGACCATGTTCATCATGCCGCCGATTTTGCTGCTGAGGGTCTTCGTTGGGCTCGCGGCGCTTGGTGTTGCAGCGGTGGCGAGCATCATGCTTGATGCGTGTGACAGCATTGTGGCGGCAGCGTTTGACTCAGCCAGAGGCTGAGCGCAGACCTGCCCGAGGCCTTGAGAAGCGCCGCAAACCAAGGCGTGGCGCCTCTGCCAAGGCCAATGACACAATCGGCGTGAGCATGATCGGCCTGAGTATTCGCGGGCGGCGATTGAGGCCCCATTTCTTGAAAACATTGAACCCCGCTTCATAGCGGGGTTCAATGTCATTTCTTTTAGTTCACCAGCAAGTCGCCGGGAAGCAGACGTGGTACGTAGGTAGGTCCTAGCTGCGTATGTAGAACTTTGCTTAGGGGCAGGGGCCCCAGTTACTGATGACCTCAAGTAGGTCCTGTATGTCCACGATCCCGTTGTTGTCGACATCGGTGGGGCAGGGTTTTGGACAGTCATCGCAGGAGGAACCACCGCCGAGCCAGTCGCCGCCGAGGTTCTCGCAGGTCGCATTGCTGAGGATGTCGCAACCCTTGCATACGCAGCATGCGCCCATGGGTGTCTCGTTCGGACATTCGATGCACTCGCATGGAATGCCTGCATGCCATGTTCCGTTGTATTCATCGCATGTCCAGACGTTGGTGTAGATGCACGAGGGGCCCTCGACGGAGTCCTCATAGCAGCACGCGCCCTCCTTGTCCGAAGGTGGGGGGCATGTCACGGCATCGCACGAGGTGTTCGGGTAGAACGTGCTGCCGAAATACCCGCTGCATTCTTCTTCACTCATGTCGTAGCAGTAGAGCGTGCAATCCGACTGGTAGCAGCATGCGCCCAGGTAATCAGGCACTTCGCATTCGATGCACTCGCATGGAATGCCCGGGTAGAAGTATCCGTTCATTTCCAGGCAGAACGGCTCGTCCAGTTGCTCGCAGATCAGTCCGCCGGCGCCCTCGTAGCAACACGCGCCCTCGTCACCCGGGTCCACGTTGCAGTTCAACTCTTCGCATGGGATGCCCGGATGGAAGGAGGAGTTGGGATACTCGAGGCAGGCCTCCTCAGACATGACCTCGCAGAAGATCGTGCAGTCGACCTCGTAACAGCAGGCCCCGCCGCCATTGATGTCGGTGAGAACAAGATCGCCGAGCTGGTACTTGTCCTGGACATCGGTGACGCCCTGGTAGTCGACGATCACGCTGTTGCTGGGATCACCTCCAGTCCTTGGGAATCCCTGGAATCCATAGATGTTGTCCGGGTTGAGGGGATATATGTGCAACGCGTCGCCGGAGGCCCATGTCCGGGTCGTCGTTGCATCTATGCCGCCTGTGGCGTTGGTGCCGCTGATGCCCCAGCCGATCACGAACGGGGTGCCTGCATCAACCCACCCCGAGTCCGTACATTCGTATTCAAAGATGCGAGCGCGATGAGCGGAGATCGAGGAGCTATTGAACAACTGGCCCATCTGGTTCCGTTCGGCCAGCAGCATGGTGCCCTCCGGGCTGAAGTCGATGTCCGCGACCGGTGACGACCAGTCCTCCCCCGGGTATTCCGGCAACATGATCTCGAGTTTCTCCATTCCCGCGATCGGCGCTCCCCAGGGATCAAGCGGTACCGACCAGATCTCGTTGGCCATCGTCGCGGAACCCTTGAACAGGTTCTCGTTCCACATGCTGTAGAACAGCCGGTTGCCGTGGACCTCGACTGCCCATGGTCGATCTCCAAGCGCGACCGGTCCCGGCGTGCCGGTGTAGGGCGTGCCGTGATCAAAGGTATCGAGGATCGCACCCGTTGCATGATCGAGACGGTAGATCAGGCCGTCTTCGAAACTCGAGACGAAGAACTGCCCGTGATCACAGTCGTAGGTGATCGAGCCGAGAGCGCTCTGTGGCGCTGGCATCGGGATCGAAGCGAACACGGAAGGCAGTCCCGTGTAGGTGTCGATCTTGTAGACCGCTCCCCAGCCGCCGAAACCCACGACATTCGAGCTCCAGGTTACCGAGGTGGTGGCATAGATGTTTCCTTCTTCATCGACCGCCAACCCGAAGATGCTTCCCAGGTTCGCGCCGGTCCAGGATGGATGGCTGTAGCGGGGAAGAGGAAAGTCCTGATCAAGAGGAAGCGTGCCGGACAGGTCGAACAATGTCAACGCATACCCGCCAACCACGTCGGGCGCCGCGCTCTGGAATGCAATGGTCCCACCGCCGAATGCCTGGTAGTCGGGATCTGAATACTGGGGCGCACCAACGCAGTTGGGACTGGGTTCCACGGTGCACTCCTCCAGTGGCACATCCCAGTCAACGCCTTGTAACGTGATGGATCCATACCAGCGGGAGTCATCGGATGCCGACCATCCGTTGATCCACCAGAGCACGCCACCGACGATGACGACCGGGTTGGCCGACATGTCCTCGTAATGGGTGTAGTTGCCGGGGACCCCCCAGTTGTCCCAGGATGGGGGGAAGTCGCCGATGCTGGGGCCGCAGTGAATGTTGTAGCTTCCGTATGTCGCGCCCGAGGGCATGAAGCAGAGTCCACCATCGCCTGCCGCGGTCCACATCGGGGGAACGGTATCGAACTCGAGATCGAACACGAGGCCGGTCAGTATTCCGCTGACCGTGTTGCCACTGCTGATGTCCGTGGAATCGCCTCCCATGATCCAGCCGCTGTCGAAGTTCAGCGTGATGTCAGCGAGGGTCGTTCCGGCCAGCAGCAGGCTGGCCCCGAGGGTGATCAGCGGGGTACGCATGGGCTTCTCCTCTGTGCCCATTCCAGCACAAATCTGCTCCTGAAGCAACGCTGCATTAGAAGGAATGTCCTGCAGGCCACCTCAGAGGGCTGGCAATGCGGATTAATCTTCGCTTCGACTACCTGTGACTATTTGAAACCAGATGAAACCAACTGCCAATGTCAATCACAGCGTCAAGGACAAAAGATGTCTGGCTCCTTGAGCGAGCGGTCAAACCACCGAACCAACGCTCAGTGTGATCTGTGACCCACAGCACTCCAAGCCTACTGGCATCCGGCGACAGGTTAAGCATGCGTTCTACTTGTCCTGATCGAGCATTCCCATCCCACTGCGATCGGGCGAAGCAGGGCGTTGAGGGAGCGTGTAGGGATGATCGGCGATGGCTGCGAGCATCTCTGCCACGGCCCGTTCCAACTGCGGGTCGCCGCCTTCACGCATGAGCGCCGGATCGGCGAGCACTTCGATGTCCGGGTCGACTCCATGTCCTTCGACGCCCCATGTGCCGTCAGTTTCATAGAAGCCAAACGTTGGTACCGAGACGTAGCCACCATCGATCAGTCCCGGGTTACCCGAGATTCCAACGAGTCCGCCCCAGGTTCGTGTGCCGATGATTGGGCCGAGATCATTGTGCCTGAACAGCCACGGGAACATATCGCCACCGGAGCCAGCATTGCCATTGATGAGCATGGCTTTGGGCCCTTGGTGGGAGTCTCGGGGCCACGACCAATCTTTCCCGTCGCGGACGCGCCAGTAATTGGTCACCGGTCGATTGAGTAACTCGATAAAGCGGGTGGGAATCTGACCGCCGCCATTCCATCGATCGTCAACGATGAGCGCCTTCTTGTGTGCCTGGCCGTAGAACTGTCGGATGAGGTCCGATTGTCCGTTGCGACCGGTGTTGGGGACGTAGATATAGCCCACGTCGCCGTTGGACAAGGCATCGACTGTGGCGCGGTTGGATTCGATCCAATCGCGATATCGCAGATTTCGGTCTCCGCTGCGAGGTTTGATGACCACCTCTCTTGCGTCGTCGTCGATGACTGGCTTGTCGCTGACGGTCAGCGTCACGGGTCGACCGGCGGTTCCGATGAAGGAGGTCCACGGGTCGAGTGTGGGATCGATCTCAGCGCCATTGACGGCTAATACGAAATCACCCTCGTCTAGTTCCAGGCCCTGCCTATGACTCATGTCCCGGGCATCGATGTCCCACTGGCCACCCCCATAGGTGCGTGCGACGCGATAGGCCCGCGGCCATGCGTCGGGAAGGTCCTCGTAGTAGTCGCGATCTTCAGGGTCTTCTTCAGGGTCTTCTTCAGGGTCTTCTTCAGGGTCTTCTTCAGCGTCGTCTTCATCTTGGTTCTCAGCATCGACCTGCGTGCGTTGTGCGGCCCACTCCTGCGGATCGATGGTCGCGAGTTCCCAATCGACGCCGAGCATGCCTACGCTGCGGTGAGGCTCGTCTTCGTTGTCGACACCCATGTTGTAGGCGTGTCCAATATTGAGTTCGCCAATCATCTCTCCGATGATGTAGTTCACATCACTGCGTGTCATGGCATGGTCGACCATCGGCAGATAATCCTCTCGGACTTGTTCCCAGTCAACGCCATGCATGGTTGGCTCGTAGAAGTAGTCACGCTGAATGCGCCACGCATCATTGACAACCTGTCGCCACTCGTCCCGCGGTGTGATGGAGACGAGCATCGGGTCGGTCACCACGCGATCGCCGCCGCTTCCGGCGCCGGCTTTGCGAATTCGGCCGGCACCGCTCCCGCCGACGAGAATCTTCTTGCCGTCACCGCTCATGGAGAAGTACGACCCGGAACCAGCCGATTGTTCTTCCGCATCGTCATCGGATAGATCAAAGACCTTGATGCCATCGCCATTTCGTGTGTACATGAGTTGGTTCTTGTGGTTGACTGCCAGATTGCCGAACTGACCGGGGCTCACAGGAAGGCGGAAGCCGCGTGCCTCAAAGCCATTGAGATCGATTTCGATCACATCGTCGTTGTCATCGTCGTCTGTGTCTTCGCTATCTGCGGATTTCTCGCCAATTGCGCGACGAGTTCCAGTGCATACGAAATCTTCGCTGCCTTCTGCTGACGCGGTTCCTTCCAAGGTGTCCTCGATGACGGTTCCCTTAACCAGAATTGCAGGGGCGTCAGCGATCGAGAGATGCATCGAGAGAGTCTTGGATGCTGCGTCCCACGTGCCTTCGAGGGTGCCTTTGAATAGGTCACTGGTCATGGTGCCCGTGACCGTGTCGTCTGAATGCAGGGTCAGTTTGAGTACCAAATCCATTGGGGGGATGCCCGGTGATGCTGCGGCGATGTCCCACGTGCCCGTGATGGGGTTAGCGTGGCCATTGCTGGACTGATCGGTGGAGTTCTCATCCTCATCCTCACCGTCGTCCTTTGATTCATCCTCACTGTCGTCCTTTGATTCATCCTCCTCGTCGCTGTCCTCGTCATCGGTCCACTCTTCTTCGTCGCTCTCCTCGAGCCACGGGTGGTCGACATCCTCTCGCAGCGGTACGGCGATCAGCACGCCCGAGTTGTTGTAAATCCACGTTGTATCTAGATCCAGACTGGAGTACGACGGCTGAAAGTGGCGATTGGATGCAAAGTACAGATATTCGCCTGCTCGGTCGAAGGCCGGCGACGTATCGCTGAACATGGAATCGGTGACGATGTGCGTATCGCCCGACTCTGTGTCGTGCAGATGGACGCGCCCCTGCGGTGAGTGCTCGTCACCGGCGCCCCAGGCAATCCAGCGGGAGTCGTGGGAAAAGGATGGCTGCGGGAAGGCGCCATAGGGATTCCATCCGATCTTGGTGCGGTTTCCATTGTCAACATCGACGCGATAGGCGGTGCCGGTCTTGTCGCCGTAGAGCAATGACTCGGAGTTGGGCATCCACCAGATGGAGTTTTTAAACGGTCCCATATCACTGGTCAGTCGACGCGGTTCATCCGAACCATCACTCGTACGAATAAACAACTCGTACTCGCCGGGCTCGTCTGAGAAGTAGGCAATCCACTTCCCGTCCGGGCTCCACGCAGGTGATCGTTCCGCCACGCCGCTGCTGCGGGTGAGATTGCGTGGGCTTCCCTTCTCGGCGGGCAAGGTCCAAATATCGCCTCGAGCCTCCGCGGCGACCCGTTTGGATGTCGGAGAGAGTCCCGCACGCTTGATAGAGCTGGAGACATCGACCAGTTGCGGCCGAATGGAGGCCGTGGCGCCGGGCACATCGATGTCGACCGTGCGGGCGATCCCCGATCGGTCGTGGTAGACCTTGATGTTCGGACCGTGTTGAAACACGATTGTGGCGGGTCCATCATCGTCAGGACCAATGGCGGGCCACTTGACGTCAAAGTCCTTGAACTTGGTGAGCTGCCGGTGCGCGTCCTTACTCGTGTCGTACTTCCAGAGGTTCAGGCGGTGCTCATCGCCAGCATCGGACAGATAGAAAATATCTTCGCCATGCCACATAGGAATGGTGTCGGTGCCTTCCCAGTCGGTGATGCGTTTTGATTCGCCAGTGCCAAGATCGACACGCCAGATGTCGCTGGCCATGCCGCCGCGATACCGCTTCCATGTGCTGCCATCCCGCTGCGTGGGCGTGTAGGCCAGTTGTGTTCCGGTGCGATTGATGGCCGCATGCGAACCCCACGGAACGGGAAGTTGCTCGGGCAGACCACCCTCGCTGTCGACACGCCAGGCTTCTTCGGTCATGGGCATGTCGCCCATTCCCCGCGCCGCAAAGAGCAGGTCGCCCGTTGTCGTCCAGTCGCTCAGGGACTCCCCGGCGGGATGATGCGTGACGCGGTGGGGAATGCCTCCGTGGATGGGGATGACGTACAAATCACGCCCACCGTCGTAATTCCCAACGAACGCAACCTCGGTGCCGTCGGGGCTGAAGCGGGGGGATCGCTCCACGCCAGAGGGCGAAGCCAGCGGCAAGGCCGTCCCGCCTTCACGCGGAGCACGCCACATATCGTTTCCGTACACAAAGACAATGTGCTTATCAGAGATATCGGGATGGCGAAACATCGACCCACCAGCAGGGGGGGCGGCCAAAGTCGTGAGTAAAGCGAGCGTCAGCATGTTCTGTTCCTTCTTATGTCAGATGACAGGTGGGCACCATAGCCCATAAAATGCTCGTAAATCATCTCCCCAGTGTTCAATTTGTGGTGCTGTGAGGCCTGCAGGCGCGGCAGGGAGCAATTTTTTAGGGAGCGATCGCGCGCCGTATGCTCCGCATAATTGGCGTACAGTGCTGCTATGTCGGATCCCGCCATTCTTTTAGAGGCCAAATTCAACCCGCGTGTGTGCACCTACTGGTTGCTCAGTGGGGCCGTCATCATGTTGATCTTTGTGGTCACGATTCCACTGATTCCCTTCTGGTTTTACTTTGGGCGCAAACTCACACTCAAGTATCTCGAGCACATCGGATGCACGCTGACCACCAAGACGCTGGTGGTCAAAAAGGGCTGGATCAACACGATTGAGAAGACCATTCCACTTGAGAAGATCACGGACCTGGCCCTCAAGCAAGGGCCGATCATGCGCTACTTGGATCTGCATGCACTGAGTGTGGAGACGGCGGGATCATCCGGCGCTGGCGGTGCTCTGGTATCGCTCGTGGGAATTGAGGACACCTTGGACTTCCGCAATGCGGTCCTTGCCCAGCGGGATGTCTTGTCCGCGGCCGAACATCGCTTGCATGAGGTGACATCAACGCTGAAGACAGCAGTGCCACCGGAAGGCGACGCCGCAGTGCTCGCTGACATCCGCGATTCGCTCCATCGCATGGAAGAATTGATGCAGGCGAACGCTAGCGCAGGGCAATAGGCTCATCAAAGGGTTGATCGAGCAGGCGAAGCGAACATGTATTGGCGCAGACGATGGCCGCGGGAATCTTGGCCTCGGCCAGTGTGTCGAGCACCTCGCAGGATGTGATTGAATGGCTGACTCGCAGCCCACCGCCGATGGGCTGGGAAATGCCTTGGATTGTAGAGGCCATCACCAGAATCTTGGGCGAGGACGTGCCTGTTCGACTGCCCGGGAATAGCATGATCGCCACCCCGGCGACGATGATCATCGCGAGCGCCACGACTCCGGCCGAGCGTCGTTGGAGGCGACGGGCGTGCGATCGCCGCATGGCATGTTGTACATGGGTGAGCATGTCTTCGCGGCGCGTGCGGATTTCTTCTGAGTGGTGTTCGTGTGAGTGTGGCACGGTCAGTCTCGCTTGCCTCTCATGCGTGTCAGGATCCGACGAATCCGTCCATCGACGGCGCCGGGCTTGAGGCCAAGTTCCCGCCCGATGCGTTCGAGCGTCCAGCCAAAGTCGAAACGCCACCGAATGAGGCTGGCGGACTCGGTGTCAAGCGCATCGATCCTGCTTTGGAGGTCTTGCAGTTCGTCGGCGTCGATAGTTGTCTCAGACACTGGCCGCGGTGCCGATTCGCGACGCGCCCGCCGCAGTTCACTTCGCATGCGATCTCGTGCGCCGTTGAGCAGTACGCGTCGCATCCAGCGATGTAGGTCTTCGTGAGTTTCAAACACAGGCATGGCCGTGGCGGCGCGAAGCATGGCATCCTGAACGATGTCCAAACAGGTTGAGACGTCCATGGCCGTCATGCGTCTGACTTCGTCGAGGCACTCATCAAAACATGACTCATACAACCGAGCGAACGCATCGGTGTCACCCGATGCGATTCGCTTGGTGAGCGTGCCAACGCTCGAGATGTGCTCAAACATGGCATTAGGTTACTCGCCGGTCTCTGTAGCCTGCTTGAGGAGGTCATTCAAACGAGCGATGGTGTCTTCTGCTTGTCGCAACTTCTGTTCGAGTGCCTCAATCTGAGCCGCCTGATCTGCGGTGGCGCCGCTAGGTCGCCCCATAGCTCCTCCTCCTCCCCCTCCTCCTACGCCTGTGCGAGCGGCCCGGACCTTGATATTGTCCAGAACGGTGTCAACGACAACCTGCGACTCATTGGAGGCATCGACAAAGATGATGCCCGTGGGCTCGTGGAATCGGATGACAGCTTCGCTGTCCTGAGTCATCTCGATGCCTGCTTCGATCGCTTCGAGCGTCGATGCCATATCGGCGTGTCGAGGAAGCGAATAAACGTAGACGTGACTGGATGTATCGGGCGCTCCGGCACTACCAAAGCCATTGTCCACTGGTGTGTATTCAATGATGGGTTTGACCATAACCACCGATCTCGAACCGGGTACAAGCGTCTCGGCGCGAATCAGTCGTCCAGGCTTGGACGTCTCAAACATATCGATCAGGTACACCAGTTCCCACTTGTCCGTCATGCGGATGTTCATGGCTGGCACTTCCAGTTCATCGAGGCCACCTGGCATGACCACAAGAGAGATATCCGGCGTTGAGTGAACCTGTTGGATGGCCTGGACGTACTCGACCATCGATCCACCTGGGAAGTCGAAGGCGATCAGTTCCGAGTCTTCATCCTGAGCTACAGCAAGCGTGGTAGATAGGGCCAAGGTTGTCAGTGAGGTCGTGAGGAAATGGGGCATTGGAATTCTCCGAGATTGATGCTGCCTTGTGTACACCCCAAGAACGTCACCACTCACACGGTTTCGCGCTCGCCCCCCAGAAATTTCAATATTGCAGTCCTCGGGGCATCCGACAGCGTCCAGAGGCGTTCAGACGCGTTTGGGGGGAGTTGGTCTTGCGGGTGGGTGCCCATCCTCCAGCAAGGCTCTCTCAGGGTCCAAACCCATGGGGTACGCTCTACTCCATGCTTGATGGTGTCATGCTGCTGTGGTTCATTCTGACGGGGCTGTCGCTGCTCTTTGTCGCAGTGGACATCTGGAAAACGCCCGAAGCGAAGGCATTGCAGTGGGGGTTCATCATTCTGACGGTCTTCCTCGGGCCGCTCGGGGCCTTCATGTACCTGCTGGGCTGCCGAGAGCCGCTGCCCGGGACGCACGAGCAATTTGTGGCCGCGACGTGGAGACAGGTGCTCGGTTCGACCATGCACTGCGCTGCCGGCGATGGCCTTGGCATCGTGGCTGGGGCGGCAATCGCATCACTGCTCCACACGAGCATGGCCATCGACATTGTCGTGGAGTATCTGCTTGGCTTTGGCTTTGGCTGGGCCTTCTTCCAGGCCTTTGCAATGCGGGAAATGGCCGGAGGCAATTACCTCAAGTCGCTGCGAATAACCTTCATCCCCGAGTTCCTATCGATGAACATTCTCATGGCAGGCATGCTGCTGGTGGCCAAGTTCTGGATGCCCGCCGTCGAGGGATCCCATGACCCTGCCTCGCCAGCATTCTGGTTCATTATGTCCATGGCGTTGATCATTGGCTTCCTCTGCGCCTATCCCATGAATTGGTGGTTGGTCACACGTCATCTCAAGCACGGAATGGTGACGGTGCGTTTAAAGAAGGATTCATCCCGCCACGACAAGCCTGGCATGGATATGTCAAGCGGCGACCCACATGCAGGCCACGACATGGCCGCCATGAACACCAAGCCCACGGCTGCGGCCATCGCTGCGATGAGCGCGATGTCAATATCGATACTCGCTGCGGGCATAGTCATCGTGCTGATGCTGGCCGGTCACTAGCACCCACCCCTCTGTCAACGTCGCCACCTCCCGGAAGCATCGAGGCGTTGATGGCCGCACCACAGGTAGGCTTTGGCCATCGGCCGCGCTGCGTCGCCGACGGTGATTGGTGGGGCGACTGGGCAGCAGCCCGTCTGGCCGAACATGAAGTTGCAGCAATCGAAGGGTGATCAGGACTTGTCGAAAGCAACCTGAACAGGTTCGCGAGACGATCCGCCTGCTTCAAAGTAGGTGTGCTCGGATCGTTTGAAACCTCCCGCGCTGGCCACCATGCTGCTTGGGAACATCTGCACGCCGTTGTGGAAGTCACGCACGTTGTCGTTGTAGAAGCGACGAGCGCGGGCAATGCGAGTTTCTGTCTCACTGAGTTCCTGCTGAAGTTGCAGGAAATTCGCATTGGCTTTGAGGTCTGGGTAGGCCTCGAGTTGCACCATCAGACCGGATGTAGCAGCGCCGAGTTGGTGTTCTATGCCGAATCGGTCGGCGGCGCCTTGTCGCTTCGCTGACACTGCTTGGTTGCGAAGTGTCGTAACGGTCTCCAGCACGCTGCGTTCATGGGATGCATAGCCCTTGACGGTCTCGACGATGTTGGGAATCAAGTCATGGCGACGTTGGAGTTCGGCATCGATGTCGGCCCATGATTCCTTGCACGACTGTCGCAAGTGGACCATCCGGTTGTACATCACGATGGCCACGATGGTCAGAAGCAGCAGCCCGCCACCGATCACGATGGCCACGATAGCGCCGCTTGAGAGTGCCAACGTGCCTGAAGTGAGGGACATGATCATCGCGTCATGCCTTGGCGTAGTTGGCCTTCTTGTGACCGTTGCCCTTGTTGGAGGGGCGTCCGCTCTTCATACCGGGTTTGGACCAACGCGTCGCAGTGGACTTCTTTCCATTGGTCTGATTGCGGCCTCGCTTTGTGGCACCAGTTTTGCTGCTGGCATTTGACTTGCTGGACCCATTGCTGGAAGTCTTCTTGAATGTCCGCTTGGGACGGTTGTTCGACTTGTCGCCACCTTGCTCTTGGGGCTTCTGCCCGCGATGCGAAGGTTGCTTGAATGTCTTGGCTGTCGACTTGTTTCCGCGTGGTGTATTGAAGCGGTGTTTCTTGTTTCGGCGTGTGCCCCCACTCTGACTGTCTTCTTCATCTTGACGGCGATGGTCGGCATCGACTTTGGAGGTCGACCAGCCACCAGCAGGTGGACGTTGATCTTTGGAAGGGCGATGGTGGCTGGCCGCGGGTTTGGCATGATCTCTGCGACGGTCATTACGTCCCGCACCGTTACTGCGGCCATTCTTGTGCTGCCGTGGTCGCTGCGTACGTTTGTGGTTCGATTCAGGGGCACCACGTAGATCCTGATCGCACTCTTCGACATCCAGTCGCTGATCGGTCAGTCGTTCGATGGTTCGAAGTGTTCGGCGTTCGTCATGATCACACAAACTGATGGCGATACCCTTGGCCCCAGCTCGGGCCGTGCGTCCAATGCGGTGAACATAGGTTTCAGCCACAAGGGGCATGTCGTAGTTGACCACGTGACTGACGTTGGATACATCGATTCCACGCGCGGCAATGTCGGTGGCAACCAGCACGGGCATTTCACCAGACTTGAAACTGGCCAAGGCCCGCGTGCGAGCATTTTGATTCTTGTTGCCGTGAATGGCTCCAGCATTGAGGCCTGACTTTTGAAGTCGCTGAACGAGTTTGTCAGCGCCATGCTTGGTTCGCGTGAACACGAGCGCCCGCGTCATGTTTGATCGGCGAAGGAGTCGCTCGAGGAGGACGGGTTTGTGCTTGCGGGGCACGTGGTAGACCTGTTGATTGACGAGTTCGACCGTCGAAGCTACTGGATCAACCGCAATTGGTACCGGATTGGTGAGAATGGAATCGGAGAGCGAGCGAATTTCAGGCGGCATGGTTGCCGAGAAGAAAAGTGTCTGCCGAACCTTGGGAAGTTTTTCAATGATGCGTCGGATGTCGGGGATGAACCCCATGTCGAGCATGTGATCTGCTTCATCGAGCACCAGCACTTCGATCGCCGTCATGTTGATGAGACCTTGGCTCATCAGGTCCAAGAGTCGACCTGGCGTGGCGACGATGACATCGATGCCGCCACGCATCGTGCGAACTTGACCGCTTTGGCTGACGCCACCAAACACGACGAGGTGCTTGAGGTGAAGGTTCTCACCATAGGTTCGGAAACTCTCGTAGATTTGCGTGGCCAGTTCTCGTGTTGGTGCCAGTACCAAGGCGCGAGGCATGCAGGGTCTGGGCGTAAAACGAGGGCGGCCGCGTTTGCTTCGCGGGGCTCGTTTTTCGTGGCGAGGCGGCTTTGGGGCGACTGGTCGCTCGCCCTTGGCAAGACGATCCAGTATCGGCAGTGCAAAGGCCGCTGTCTTGCCGGTGCCGGTTTGGGCGCATCCAAGCACATCTTTCCCCTTGAGAATGATGGGAATCGTGCTGGCTTGAATGGGAGTGGGGGTGTCGTAACCCGCAGCCGCGACCGCGCGAACGATGGGCTCTGCGAGCCGCAGTTCATGAAAGTGCATGTTGTCTGTGTCCTTGGACGTCCGGATCTTGAAGGCTTCCGGTGGCCTTGGTGATCTCAAGATGTCTCAGGTCATCTCGCGTGGTCCGGTTGATGCCGGTGGTTGACGAGCGATGATGACCTCCTCGAAGACGGACAACGTCTGCCGAGCCAAGCAATCATACTGGAAATTGCAGACCAATAGGGGTGTCATGCGAGTTTCAACGAATTTCGTTGCGATTCCTGTGCTGCAGGTCGAGAATCCGTTTGTAATCGGACCTCGAGATAAGACGCCCCGGTCATGTCAACAGCATCTCCACACGAAGTGGTCGTCCTCATTCACTGCCCCGACCGCCCGGACATCGTGGCGCAGGTGACCAAGTATCTCAACGATGTCGGAGGCAATATTCTCGACGCCGCGCAGCACACCGACTTCGACAGTCACTGGGCTTTACTGAGTCCGCGATAGCAGTCGGTGGCGAGGGGGCTATTTCGAAAGCCGGGACACGAACGGCAAACTCATCCGTGAGGTCGATCTGGCGGGTGTCCTTGGCCGATCGCTGCTTAGGGCGACTCATCATCAAGCATGGCCCGATATCGCGCCGCGCTAGCCTCATCGCCTAGTGCCTCATGTGCTGCCACCAAGTATTCCGCAACTGTGGTGATGCGAGAGCTCTCCGCGCCGAGCATTTCGGTGAGTTCCGCCATCGACTGTTCGAGATGCTTGATGGCTTGGGCAGGTTGTCCCGACAGTTCTAGGCAATGCCCGTACCCACTCCGGATAATGGCGGCCGACAGTCGATCGCCGGCGGTGTCCAGCCCTTGCACCGCTTGAGCATAATGGCGAAGCGATTCATCGTATTGCCCTTGCTCCCGAAGCAGTCGTGCCAGTGAATTCTGCGTGAGCATGGTGTCGACGGCGGTGGGAGTGGACTCCTGCTGAACGGCAAGGGTGCTCCGGAGAATCTCCTCGGCCTGAGCCCACCGCTGATGTTCCTCGTACAACGCGCCGAGTGAACTATTGATCCGGAGCGTCAACACGTCGGCTGGACCGAAGGTGTCGATCGCCATTGTTTGGAGTTGCATGAGCAATGCCTCAGACTCCTCATCACGATTCAGCGTGTCGAGCGCGGTAGCGAGATTGATTCCGGTGAAGATAGTGTCGCGGGAATCGGGCCCATAGAAGGAGCGACTCATTTCATAGACCGACTCAAAGGCGTCACACGCATCGTCAACTCGACCGACATTGAAGTACCACGCGGCCAGATTGTTCTTATTCTCGATCGC